>Ga0102930_1000004_pt1 | contig 126224 bp, 132 predicted proteins | sample SalPon1_B_H2O_MG_FD_84514 | JGI IMG/M metagenome (GOLD analysis project Ga0102930, IMG submission 84514) | Salt pond water microbial communities from South San Francisco under conditions of wetland restoration - Salt Pond MetaG R1_B_H2O_MG | ecosystem: Environmental > Aquatic > Non-marine... | reverse complement strand
CTGCAAGCGAGCAATCACACTAACGCTGGCAGACTGGGCACGCTGGGTCGACGCGTAGGTTCAATCGCCGCCAAGATTGGCTGAGCGCGTCAACCACTAATAATCGGCTATCTAGCGCCTCACCTAAACCGGTCAGTACCTTGATCGCTTCAACGGCTTGAAGGCTGCCAATCACCCCGGGCAGCGGTCCCAATACACCTGTCTCACTGCAACTCAGCGCTTGGTCCCCCGTATCAGCGAAAACGCAGCGATAGCACGGCCCATTACGATCGGGCCTAAAGACAGCCAGCTGCCCCTCCATACCAATGACTGCCCCTGCAATTAAAGGCTTGCCAGTGCGAACACAGGCCGCATTGACAGCAAATCGAGTCGCGAAATTATCAGAACCATCTAAAACAATATCAACATCGGCCATGAGCTCGGTCAGACTAGCGGGATCAAGACGTTGCTGGATGGCGGTAATTGCCACGCCCGGGTTGAGAGCGGCGATATGTTGGGTGGCTGCCGTGGTTTTTTGCACCCCCACATCGGCGCTGGTGTAGAGGATTTGGCGTTGTAAATTGGTGAGTTCGACATGGTCAAAATCAGCAATATGTAAATGCCCTACCCCAGCGGCGGCAAGATACAAAGCAGCCGGCGAGCCCAGTCCGCCTAGCCCAACAATAAGCACGCGACTGTTGAGTAACTGCTCTTGGCCATCCAAATCCAACCCCGGCAACATAATTTGCCGGCTATAGCGCTGGAGTTGCTCATCATCCATTACGCGGCACTCCAAATGCCGCCACTAATCCGTTCGTGACCGGCAAGATCATTTTGCGTTGTGATCGCGGTAAACCCGGCTGCTTGTAGTTGTGTGCGTACAGCTTGGCCTTGTCGATAGCCATGCTCTAGCCAGAGCTGGCCTTGGTTGGTGAGCTGAGTAGGTGCACCGCTTATTACTTGATTAAGTGCCTCTAATCCGCTCGGACCCGCGCGCAAGGCATGCGTTGGCTCAAATTGTGCATCGCCTTGGTTTGGTTCCGTTTCCGCATTCGCAATATAAGGCGGATTCGCGACGATTAAGTCGTAGCGTTGGTCTTTCACCGGCGCATACCAATTCCCTTGATAAAATCGAATGCGTTCAGCCCCAAGCGCTTTCGCATTTTGCCGAGCCAGTGTGAGTGCTTTTGCTGACTGGTCAACCGCATCAACACTCGCGGTTGGCCACGCTCGCGCCAGCGCTATCGCGACACAGCCACTACCGGTCCCGAGATCAAGCACGCGCGCAGGCGAGCTCGTCAGTGCGGCGGCAATTAAATGCTCAGTCTCCGGCCTAGGAATAAGTACATCGGGACTGACTTTAAGCGTGAAATCCATAAAATCGCGCCGGCCAAGGCAATAGGCGATGGGTTCGCCATTAGCCCGGCGCTCAAGCAGTGTTTGATAACGCCACTTAGCCTCAGCGCTTAGGGGTGTTTCTGGGTGTGATCGCATTCGCACCCGGGGCAGCTCTGTGGCTGCCTCAAGGAGACATTCGACATCAAGGATAGGCGTTGGGCTAGTGGGCCGCAGCCGGTCTATTCCCTGTTTTCGTGCCTGCCCCAGCGTTGTCTCGGCAATCACTTCAATCCGGCGGCTCGTAAATTAATGGCGCGCTCTTCGAGCATGACAGGAATCCCGTCATCAATGCGATAAACGCGTTCCTCATTGGCCGTGATCAAACCTTCTTCGAGCGGAATCTCGACCGTATTGCCATCTTGATAGTGGACTTCGCCGGCGCTAATGCGCTCATTGAGTGTTTTTAACTCATTGCGCTTAATGCTGCGAATCGGCTGTTTCGTGACCGGGCAGCAGAGCACATCGAGGAGTTTACGATCGATAGCCATAAATTTTTTACCCATCGTGGTATTCATTAAAAGCATAGCAGAATGACGGTGAATATCAGCGTTGACATAGTCATTTTCTGGCCATCAGGCTAAACTAATCTTGGTTAAAATAATTCCACGCAAACCATTTAGGTAACTTCATGAGCGATGCGCCAATCGACAATCTTAACGTTAAAGCTCAAGAGCTTTTGCCCACACCGCTGGCCATTAAAGAGCGACTTCCGCTCAGCGCAGCTGCAAGAGCGACGGTTGAGTCTGGCCGGCAAGCGGTCGAAGGTGTGTTGGAGGGAACCGATCCACGCCTTTTGGTGGTGATTGGTCCGTGTTCAATTCATGATGTTAAAGCCGCTAAGGATTACGCGCGTCGGCTAAAAATACTTCACGATGAGCTTGCCTCTGAGCTCGTTATCGTGATGCGGGTTTATTTCGAAAAACCCCGCACCACCGTTGGCTGGAAGGGGCTAATAAACGATCCGTATATGGATGACAGCTTTGATATTGAACAAGGGCTTTTGCGTGCGCGTGAGCTTTTGCTCTACCTCGCTGAAATAGGCCTGCCTGCAGGCACTGAAGCGCTTGATCCTATCACGCCGCAGTATCTTGGCGACTTAATTAGTTGGACGGCGATTGGCGCGCGGACAACCGAGTCACAAACGCATCGTGAGATGGCGAGCGGCTTATCCACTGCGGTTGGTTTTAAAAACGGTACTGATGGCAGTCTTGATGTCGCCATTAATGCAATGCGCTCAGCGGCAAGCCCGCATAGCTTTCTTGGAATCACTCAACAAGAGGGACAATCTGCCATTATTCGCACGGCCGGTAATCGCTTTGGTCATGTGGTGCTTCGCGGTGGCAGTCAGCCTAACTATGATTCAGTGAGTATTGCGCTCAGTGAAAAAGCGCTAGCGGATGCGGATCTTTCGACCCGTTTAATGGTCGATTGTAGCCATGCTAATTCCAATAAGGATCCCGCATTACAACCGCTTGTGATGGAGAACCTTGTTAACCAGATTATTGAGGGTAATCGGTCTATCGTAGCGGTAATGATCGAAAGTAACATTGGCTGGGGCGCGCAAAAATTAACCACCAGCCCTGCTGACTTAGAATATGGCGTGTCGATTACCGATGCCTGTATTGATTGGGACACCACCGAGTCCCTGTTACGAGATGCCGCCGCGCGTTTAGCAAAACCGCTGCTTGCGCGATCGGCTTAGTCGAGTTATCACATTAAGGGCTTGACCCGGAGGCCGTCGAAGGGTTGAATCAGCGCTCGCATTTATGGAGGTGCATTATGGCCGATAAGGCTACCCTGCCCGTTCGAGGGATTGAACCGTATCCCCTCAAGGCGGACGAGGAGTACATGAACGAGGCGCAACGTGCGCATTTCCAAGCCATTCTTGAGGCCTGGAAACAGCAGTTGCAGGATGAAGTGGAGCGCACGGTGAGCCATATGCGTGACGATGCAAATCATTACGCCGATCCGGCAGACCGCGCGACCCAAGAGGAGGAGTTCGCGCTTGAACTGCGCACGCGTGATCGTGAACGCAAGCTCATTCGTAAAATCGATCAAACCATGGATCGTATCCGGGTTGATGATTATGGGTTCTGCGATCAATGCGGCGTAGAAATTGGCCTACGTCGGTTAGAGGCACGGCCAACGGCTACGCTATGCGTGGATTGCAAAACGCTAGAGGAGATCCGCGAGAAACAGCGCGTCGCTTAATCGCGCGCGCTTGTTCTCATCTAAACCTCATCCGCTAGTGTGGCCAGTTGGTCAGCCTGATATTCACTGACGAGCGGGTCGATAATTGGATCGAGATTCCCCATTAAAATATCCTCAAGCTTATACAGCGTGAGATTGATGCGATGGTCAGTCACGCGACCCTGGGGAAAGTTATACGTGCGAATGCGCTCTGATCGATCGCCACTTCCTACGAGTAACCGACGGGCTTCACTGCGCTCGCTCACCGCGGCATCCCGTTGCGCGTCCATGAGACGTGCTTGCAACAAGCCAAGCGCTTTAGCCCGATTTTTGTGCTGAGAGCGTTCATCTTGGCATTCCACCACCACGCCGGTGGGTAAATGTGTGATACGAACCGCGGAGTCTGTCTTATTAACATGCTGGCCGCCGGCGCCAGATGCTCGAAATGTATCCACTTTAAGATCGGCTGGGTTAACGTCAATCTCATCAAGCGCTTCTGCCTCGGGCAAAACCGCAACCGTGCAAGCCGAGGTATGAATGCGGCCTTGTGACTCAGTGGCTGGCACGCGTTGTACCCGATGGGCACCTGATTCAAATTTAAGCCGAGAGTAAACACCACGGCCAGTGATACGAGCCACCACCTCGCGGTAGCCGCCCTGTTCACCCTCGCTTTCGCTAATGATTTCCCGCTTCCAGCCTTGTTGCTCGGCATAGCGGAGATACATCCGCAATAAGTCACCTGAAAAAAGCGCTGCCTCATCGCCGCCAGTGCCAGCACGAATCTCTATAAACGTATTGCGCGCGTCATTGGGATCCTCTGGCAGCATTAGTACCTTGAGCTCTGCGGATAGTGTCTCAAGTCGCTCGCGCGCCGCACTTGCTTCATCTTCCGCCATGGCGCGGAGTTCTGGATCCGCCTCGTTGAGCATTTCTTCGGCCGCTGCTAAATCGGCTGTTGCCGCCTCGTATGCCGTCATGCTTTTAACCAGTGGCTCCAGTCGCGCATACTCTTGCGATAATCGAGCGAAGCGCTCCGAGTCAGCAATCACCTCGGGAACAGAAATCAGTCCTTCAATTTCTTCGTGACGTTCAACCAGATTTTCGAGTTTTCTACGTAAGCTCTCATTCATTCGTTGTCTTCATCGTTTTGTTGATTCAGGCCTAGAAACTCATGGCTATGCCGAATCGTCTCAGGATCACCGCTGCGTGCTGCTTCACGCAAACCAATGGTGGGTCGATGCAATAGTTTACGCGTTAGCCGGTGTGCGAGCTCGTTGAGCGTTTTCTCAGCAGACTGGCCTGCCGCTAATTGCCGCTGCGCTTGTTGTAGCGCTTGATCACGCTGCTGTTCGGCTAGCTGACGGTAGCGGCGAATGGCACTAACGGCATCGAGCGTGCGTACCCAATCCATAAAGCGTGCGGCCTGAGCATCAATGAGTTGCTCTGCTTGATCAGCGGCGACCGCTCTTGAGCGCATGCTTCGATCAATCACATCCCGCAAATCATCAATCGTGTAGAGGTAAACATCGGCAAGCTTATCGGCCTGAGGGTCAATGTCGCGGGGCACTGCGAGATCAACAAAGAACATAGGCTGATGACGCCTTGCCTTAAGGGCACGGGCAATATTTTCTCGGCTCAATACCGGGGTGTCGCTCGCGGTACAAGAGACGATGATATCAGCGCTGCCAAGGGCGGATTCTAACTGCTCTAGGCCCAGTGCTTCACCACCGCAAATGGCCGCGACATGCTCGGCACGTGCGAGATTGCGATTGGCCACTCGCACGCCGGATAGGCCTTGTTCGTGGAAATGGCGTGCCGTGAGTTCAATCATTTCTCCGGCGCCAATTAGCAAAGCACGCCGATGCTTTAAATCACCAAAAATTTGCCGCGCGAGCGTAACCGCGGCAAAGGCAACTGAAACGGGATGCGCACCAATATCGGTTTCTGTGCGAACGCGCTTAGCAACAGAAAACGCATGCTGAAATAATCGATCAAGGATTTGCCCGAGCAGACCCGCTCGTGTGGCGGAATGATACGCAATCTTTGCCTGTCCAAGAATTTGAGGTTCACCTAAAACCAGCGAATCAAGCCCCGCGGTAACCCGCAATAAATGCACAATTGCCTCGCGGCCGTGTAGCGTATACAGGTGACTAGCAAGTTCATTGGGTTTTAGGGCATGTTGGCTCTCGAGCCAGCGGTGCAAGATGGCAGGCGTGGCCTCTGGTGCGAGAACCGCATAAATTTCGGTGCGATTACAGGTTGATAGTACCGCCGCCTCGCGCACACCTGGGCGCGCGGCCAGCGCCGCAAGCGCCTCATCGAGGCGGTCGGTCCGAAAGACCACTCGCTCTCTGACGGCGAGGGGTGCTGTTTTATGATTAAGGCCTAGGCTTACAACAGGCATTGAGATCCGGTTAATGAGAACGTGGCAGATTGTAGGGCAGCACTGCCACAACACAAGTATAGTAAGGCTTCGATGAGCAGTTTCGCTAACCGAAAACATGCAATGGCATTTCGACCCGCTTGTTGGCTCGCCCGCGGAGCCTGGCTCGGCGTGGTAATGCTGCTCTATGCCTGCACTTCAGAGCCAAGTCCAACGACAACGACAGCAATAAGCACGCCGACAGCCAATGAGTCGCGTCTGACAGCGGTGATGGCCGCTGAGCTTGCGGTATCACGAGGTTGGGTTGAGCAAGCTAGCGAACGCTACGAGACCATTGCGCTTGCCAGTGAAGAGACACCACTTATTGAAAGAGCCGTTCATCTCGCGCTTTTGGTTGATCAGCCCACGCGGGTGGTCACGTTGCTCGAGCATTGGCTTTCGCTTGAACCTCAACAAATACAGGCGCGGCAGCTACTCGCCATTATGCAGCTGCGGGCCGGAAAAAGCAGCTTAGCCATTGCGACATTGCAAACCGGCTTGCCGGCGGCCGGGGTGGAGCGTGATGCGGCTCTGGCGAGTCTGGGGGCTCGCTTACGTGATCCCTCGTTACCGGCTGAAGCGCTAGAGGTGATGCAGGCACTCGCCGGTGCGCTGCCCGAATCTGCCGTTGCTCAATTGGCTTTAGCCCAGGTTGCGCTCGCGCGTGATCATCCAGAATTAGCCAAGCAGGCCGTCGCTGTTACCTTGGATGAGCGCGCGGATTGGCCACCAGCGTTATTGTTAAAGGCCGATATTTTACTTGAACTCGAACGCCCAAATGCTGCGCTGGGTGTTTATAAGCGATTAATCCAATCGGGTAAGGCAAGTGCGCCTGTGCATTTTCGGGTCGCCCAATTGGCGATTGAGGTTGGCCAGACAAATTACGCTATCGACGTTTTTAATCAGGCCATTACTGATTACCCCGATCACGAGCAGCTGCGCTACGGGCGTGGTATCGCCTACGCGGTAGAAGGCCAACCCGGCAAAGCTGAGGCGGACTGGCGCTGGATCATTGAAAAAGACCCCAATAACGCGCAAGCACTGAACGCTTTGGGCTATACCTTGGTTGATCAAACGGATCGAGTTGATGAGGGCCAAGCGTTAATTGAGCGCGCCTTTGCGATTACGCCGGATGATCCCGCTATCATCGATAGTATGGGCTGGGCATTGTTCCGTCAGGGTGAGATTGAGCCTGCGTTGGATTTTTTGCGGCGCGCGTATGCACAGGCACCGGAGAATGCGGAGATTGCCGCTCATTTAGGCGAAGCATTGTGGGTGCTTGAGCGTAAGACAGAGGCTCAAGCGATTTGGCAAGAGGCACTCGATGCATTTCCTGATGATAAGACTTTGAAAGAAACCCTTGAGCGGCTCTTACCGTGAACTGGCCTAAGTTAACTACCGCGAGTGGATTGGCTATCTGTCTGATGGTGCTGGCCGGGTGTGCGGTGCGCGCACCGGTCAGTCCTACTGCGGTTGAGAAAATGCCGATTGCTCAGTGGTCAATCCCCGCCTTTCCTGAGCGCTGGCAATTAAATGGCCGCGCGGCCTTACAATTGAAAGAGCAAGCGTTAAGTGCAAGCGTGCAATGGCGTGAGCGGCCCGCACACTATCGCATCGATCTGCGGGGTGGATTGGGTGCTGGGAATATCCGAGTCGTCGGCGATGATACCCAAGTGGTGCTCACACGCGCTGATGGTGAGCGCCTAACGGCGAGCAACCCAGAAGAGCTGATTCGGGCGACGACAGGGTATGAACTGCCGATTTCGCTACTGCGCTGGTGGGTCACCGGGCGGCCAGCGCCATGGCTTGAGGGAGAGGTTGTTGTTGATGCCGATGGCCGTGCCCAATGGCTGGAGCAAGCCGGTTGGCAAGTGGTTTTTGATCGTTATACGGCGCAATCCGGATACGCACTGCCCGGACGTTTAGCACTGAGCCGACATCACGTTGAGGTGCGTTTTGCTATTCAATCTTGGCAATTGCAATAATGCCGATGCCATCAACCCATTGGCCCGCCCCGGCTAAAATTAATCGGTTTTTGCATGTTACGGGTCGCCGAGCGGATGGCTATCACGAATTACAAACGCTCTTTCAATTTGTCGAGCCAACTGATTGGCTAAATTTTGAGCTCACCGAGGGCCCTGCTATTGAACGCCAAGGCGGGGTGCTGGGACTCGCGCCTGAGGCCGATCTTATCGTACGGGCAGCGCAAGCGTTGAAAACCCTCGCCAGTGTACCCCAAGGCGTGCGCATTACGGTGAACAAACAGATCCCCGCCGGCGGCGGTCTCGGTGGTGGCTCATCGGATGCGGCAACAACGTTAGTTGCATTAAATGCGCTCTGGGGTTGCCAGCTCGCGCAAAATGATTTGCTGGCGCTAGGTGCAAGGCTGGGAGCCGATGTCCCCGTATTTATCAGCGGTCATGCGGCCTGGGCCGAGGGGATCGGAGATCAGTTGACACCCATGACGCCCGATCGGCCTTGGCTGTTGCTACTCAACCCCGAGGAAACGGTTGCGACAGAAAACATCTTTTGTGACGCTAAATTGACACGTCAAGGAGTGCATATAACAATGTGCGACTTCGAGGCCGAGTTGGCACGCAATGATTGTGAGTCGGTTGTCCGCGAGCGCTATCCGAAAGTGGCGCAGGCGCTTGATCGGTTAGCAGAGTTTGGGCCTGCTATGTTGACTGGAACGGGGGGATGTATGTTTGCCCGTTTTGACAATGAACAAACGGCTCGGCAGGCACTGGCCGAGTGGGATGGACCCGGATATGGCTGGGTTTGTCAGCCGAAAAATCGCTCGCCGCTATTAGAGCGGCTTGCAGCACAAGAGCATCGATAATTGGGGCGTAGCCAAGCGGTAAGGCACGGGGTTTTGATCCCCGCATGCGCAGGTTCGAATCCTGCCGCCCCAGCCATTTTTTAACCACTGCACGCAGGTAACCCTGGCCATGGAAAACGGAAGCATGATGGTGTTTGCTGGCAACGCCAATCCAGCTCTAGCCAAGGCAGTGGCCGCGAATTTAAAGACCCGCCTAGGTGATGCCTTAGTCACGAGTTTTAGTGACGGCGAAGTGCAAGTTGAAATTAATGAGCATGTCCGCGGTCATGATGTATTCATTATCCAGCCCACCTGTGCGCCCACGAACGATAATTTAATGGAATTGCTGGTGATTGCTGATGCATTGCGGCGCTCATCAGCAGCGCGCATTACCGCTGTGGTGCCATACTATGGCTATGCCCGGCAAGATCGCCGGCAGCGCTCGCAACGGGTGCCAATTACAGCAAAGCTCGCCGCTGATATGATTACAGCGGCAGGCATCAATCGGGTCATTACCGTAGATCTCCATGCCGATCAAATACAGGGATTTTTTAATATCCCGGTGGATAACGTCTATGCCTCGCCGGTGCTTCTTGGGGATATATGGCGCCAAACGCATCAAGAAAAGATTGTCGTTTCGCCGGATGTTGGCGGTGTTTTTCGGGCGCGCGCCGTCGCACGACGGCTCGATAACGCGGATTTGGCGATTATTGATAAGCGTCGTCCGCGCGCGAATGAGCTTGAGGTCATGAACATCATCGGTGATGTCAGCGGGAAAACCTGCATCATCGTAGACGACATTATCGATACCGCAGGAACACTTTGCCAGGCTGCGAGTGCTTTGAAAGAGCGCGGCGCGGGCAAGGTGGTGGCGTATATTACCCATCCGGTATTATCCGGTCCGGCAATCGAGCGAATTGAAAATGGACATCTGGATGAGTTGGTGGTCACCGATAGTATCCCGCTATCTGAAGCCGCTCATGCCAGTGAAAGAATTCGTCAGCTATCGCTGGCGGAAATGCTCGCTGAGACAATGCGGCGAGTTAACAATGATGAGTCGGTTAGCGAATTATTCGTCGACTGACTCCGTAACCTACCTCTGGTCGCGGGGGTAGCAGTGGAGAAAGTAAAATCATGAGCGTTGAACTCAAACTGGATGCGGATATTCGCGAAGATCAGGGCAAAGGTGCGAGCCGCCGCCTGCGTCGCGCGAAACAAGTGCCTGGCATCCTCTACGGTGCCGGGAAAAAACCGGTTTCATTAACTCTAGATGAAGAACAAATCTTGCGCTTAATGCGAGAGGAGGCGTTTTTCTCACAAATTCTTGAGGTGAAGGTTAAGGGTAAGCGTGCGGAGAAAGTGATTCTCAAAGATTTGCAGCGCCATCCCTTCAAACCACTCGTTACCCATATGGATTTGTTGCGGATTAAAGCCGGCGAGAAGATGCGTCAGCACGTGCCGATTCATTATTTAAACCAAGAAACCTCGGTTGGCGTAAAGCTCGGCGGTGGCGTTGTCCATCACGATCTCATCGAGGTCGAGGTGGAGTGCTTACCGGAAGATCTTCCCGCCTCGGTTGATGTCGATATCGCCGAGCTTGAGCTAGGTGGCTCTATTCACTTATCAGAGATTACGCCGCCAGAGGGCGTGACCTTCCCGGGCTTAGATGTTGAAGGACAACATGATCCGTTATTGGTCAGTATTCATGCTGCGCGTAAAGCGATTGATGAAGAGGCCGAAATGGATGAAGCCGATGACGCGGGTGATACCGATGAAGCCGGCGATACCAGTGCGGACGATAGCAGCGATTCCGGTGAGGAGAGCTAATCGGGCGGTGGGCACTGATTGGTTATGAGCGCCTTACCGGTGCAATTAATGGTTGGCTTAGGTAATCCTGGGCCAACGTATACGGCAACCCGGCATAATGCCGGGTTTTGGTTTATAGAGGCACTAGCGGCACAGGCCGGTGTTAGTTTGCGCCCAGAGCGCAAATTCCAAGGTCTTGTTGGGCGCTGGCAGCGCGCGCGGGGCGATGTGCATTTACTCTGTCCCACGACCTACATGAACCACAGTGGTCGTTCAGTAGCGGCTTACGCGCAGTTTTATCGCATCGATCCGGCTGCAATTCTTATCGTGCACGATGAGATTGATCTAGAGCCAGGCGCTATTCGCCTTAAGCAAAGCGGGGGGCACGGTGGCCATAATGGGCTACGCGATATTCTGGCAGCGCTTGGAACCCGGGATTTTGCGCGTTTGCGCATAGGCGTGGGCCATCCTGGGCGTGCTGATCAGGTGGTTTCTTACGTGCTGCATGCACCCGGACGAGCGCACAAAGAGGCAATTGAGCAAGCCATAGAGGCAGCGCTAGAGACAACAAGCTTGTTGGCTGACGGCGCTTGGGAACGGGCTCAACAGCAACTGCACACACAAGGCTGATAAACACTATGGGTTTTAAATGCGGCATCGTAGGTTTGCCGAATGTCGGTAAGTCGACATTATTTAATGCGCTCACGCGTAATGAGATTCCGGCAGAAAATTATCCTTTCTGCACGATCGATCCCAATGTCGGCATTGTTCCGGTGCCAGACCCTCGGCTCGATCAGTTAGCCGCTTTAGTCAAACCTAAAGATATCCTGCCTACGGCCATGGAATTTGTTGATATTGCTGGCTTGGTGGCAGGCGCCTCCAAAGGTGAAGGGTTGGGGAATCAGTTTTTAGCCAATATCCGCGAAACCGAGGCCATTGCCCATGTCGTGCGCTGCTTTGAAAGTGATGATGTTCATCATGTAGAGGGCCGGGTGGATCCCGTCTCTGATGTGGAGACCATTAATACAGAATTACTGCTCGCTGATCTGGATACCGTTGAGCGTTCAGCGGAGCGTTATGGCAAGCGAGCCAAATCCAATGATAAGACCGCCATGGCGGCGCGGGATTCGCTAAAAGCGATGACAGTAGGGCTTGATCAGGGTGTGCCGATTCGCGCACAAAGCATCGATGAAGCCGGTTTGCAGGTGCTCCAAACGACCCAACTATTAACCGCCAAGCCAGTGCTCTATGTTGCAAACGTGACCGAAGAGGGCTTTACGGACAACCCCCAGCTTGCAGCCCTTGAAGCGCTTGCGCACCAAGAGGGGGCCGGCGTGGTAGCGCTTTGTGCATCGATCGAAGCGGAACTATCACAGCTGACAGCGGACGAGCAGGATGAGCTACTTGAAGCCTATGGTCTTGCGGAGCCGGGGTTAAATCGGCTGATTCGACATGGCTATAACTTACTCGACTTGCTGACTTTTTTTACAGCAGGGCCAAAAGAGGTGCGTGCTTGGACCGTGCCGCGTGGCTCAACTGCGCCCCAAGCGGCGGGTCGAATTCATACTGACTTTGAGCGCGGTTTTATTCGCGCAGAGGTGATTGGCTTTGATGACTATATTGAAGCCGGTAGCGAGCAAGGTGCGAAAGAGGGCGGGCGAATGCGTCTTGAGGGTAAAGACTATGTGATGCAAGAGGGCGATGTTTGCCACTTTCGCTTTAATGTCTAATCATCGCGTCGTTGCGATTTGACAGCGCCCATTGGCCTCTGGATACTCCCTATGCTCATCCGCGCCGGATACGGCTACGTAGCTCAGCTGGTTAGAGCACATCACTCATAATGATGGGGTCGGTGGTTCGAATCCACCCGTAGCCACCAATTTTTTAAAGCAAGAAAATAGTGGCCAAACCCAAAAAGGCCATAAAACCGATGACATCGGTTAGGGTGGTTAGGACAACGCCCCCGGCAAGGGCGGGATCAATGCCAAGACGTTTTAGCACGAGTGGAACGCCAACGCCGGTTATTGCAGCAACGGCTAAATTAATGATCATGGCCGCCGCGATAATGACCCCAATCGCTGGGCGACCAAACCAAAGAATGGCGATGCCGGCTAAAACCCCAGCCCAAAATAGGCCGTTCAAGGCAGCGACGCCCAACTCTTTAAGTAGTAGTGCTCGGGTATTTCGTGAAGCGATTTGACCCAATGCAAGGGCCCGAATGACCAAGGTGAGGGTTTGCGTCCCAGCAATCCCGCCCATGCTCGCCACCACGGGCATAAGCACGGCAAGGGCAACAATTTCCTGAATCGTTGCCTCAAAAAGACCAATGACATAGGCGGCTAATAGGGCGGTGAGCAAGTTGATTCCCAGCCACAGGGCGCGCCTTCTGGCGCTTGACCATACCGGGGCGAATAAATCTTCCTCATCACCCAAGCCTGCCATTGTTAGAATGGAACGGTCTGCTTCTTCACGAATCACATCAACCACGTCATCGATGGTGATACGACCAATTAACCGGCCGCGGGCATCGAGTACGGGGGCTGAAATGAGATCCCGGTCTTCAAAGCGTTTAGCGACCTCTCTGGCTGGTGTCTCAGCGGTAATAGCAACGGCATCCGGATCGAGGCAATCAGCCACTCGACCTGCCGGGTCATGCGTGAGTAGATCACTCACGCGTAATACGCCAAGAAAATGGTCAAAACGGCTCACGACAAAAAGGTGATCGGTAAGCTCAGGTAACTCGCCGCGCATGCGCAGGTAGCGTAAGACAACATCAAGACTGACATCAGGCCGCACGGTCACCGTATCGGTGTTCATCAGGCCGCCAGCGCTGTCTTCCGGATAGGCCAGCACGGCCTCAAGGCGCTGACGGTTTTGGTTGTCCATCGAGCGAAGGATCTCTGCCGTTAGTGTTTTGGGCAGGTCCTGCATGAAATCGGCAAGGTCATCCATATCCATGCCGGAAGTAGCCGCTAGCAGTTCGGCATCATCCATCTCCCGAATTAATCCACCGCGCACCTCATCGTTGACTTGCAACAGCACTTCACCGCCGTTGTCCTCATCAACAAGCTCCCAGAGCAGATTTCTTTCCGCGTTTGGAAAGGATTCGAGGAGGTTGGCGATTTCCGCAGGATGAAGGGCATTGAGCATGCGCCGTGCTTCCGGCGCGGTGCCGCTGTGTAGAAGCTCACTGACTGTCTCGGCGAGACGTCCTTGTTTTTTTTCGAGTTCTTCGACCATGAGCCCCTCGAGGCGTAATTAATCGGCTTCGCCAAATCGCCTTTGCACAAGTCTAGCGAGTGCGTTTAGTGCATCAGCGGCATCAGTGCCAGTGGCTGTTACCTGGAGCTGGCTGCCCTTTGCGGCGGCCAACATCATTAATCCCATAATGCTTTTGCCGTTGGCTTGTTGGGCGTTATGTACCACATCAATTTGCGCATTAAATCCACTAGCAACCGTGACAAATTGAGCTGCAGCACGTGCATGTAATCCCAATCGGTTCACCACCTCAAGGCTCGCCTGAGCCTGCGTGTTTGCATCAGCCATGGCGACGGGTTTGCTTGCTTTGCTCTGTCGCTTTGACATCGAGAATACCATCCTGTGCCGCCGAGAGTGCTTTTTGTGCTAACACATCTAAGGGCAAATCGAGGTAGTTTAAAACGCGCAGCAGCATGGGTAAGTTCAACCCGGCAATCACCGGGTTCGCACTCGTGCGCCCGAGGGCTAGCGCAATATTGCTCGGCGTTGCGCCAAAGGCATCGGTTAAAATAATCACCCCTACACCTTGATCAAGGGTTTCAATGAGGCTTTGGCCACGCGTGCAGGTGACTTGTGGGGATTCTGGCTCTTGTGGTGAGAGATGCGCTAGGGGCAGATCATTATGACCAATGATCGCAGCGGCAGTATCCGCTAGTGCAGCGCCCACGCCTGGGTGAGTTACCAGAAGAACGCCCGCGCTCATGAAAGCTCCCGATGACGCACCGTAACGGCAATCGCTTGTTTACGCAGTGCAGCAGCGATGGCTTCGGCTAAATAAACAGAACGATGCTGGCCACCGGTACAGCCAATCGCAATGGTTAGGTAGCTACGATTTTCAGTTTCAAAGACCGGCAGCCATTCCTCAAGAAATTGACTCAGTTGCTGTCGATAACGCTCCACGGTCGGGATATTGGCGAGATAGTTCGCAACGATCGGGTCCAACCCGGTAAACGGTCTGAGCTCAGGATCCCAGTGCGGATTGGGCAGACAGCGGCTATCAAAAACAAAATCTGCATCGGCTGGCGTGCCGTGTTTATAGCCAAATGATTCAAGTTGAATGGAGAGTTGGTTGCGCGCTTCGGTCAGGCGCGTTCTTACCATGCCGCGAAGTTCGTGCAACGTGGTGTGTGTGGTATCGATGGTTAAGTCTGCCCGCTCATGCAGCGGCATCAATAAATCACGTTCACCGCCGATGGCCTCAGCCAGTGAAATATCCGGCCCGCTTAACGGGTGCCGGCGGCGTGTCTCTGAGAAGCGCTTCAGCAACGTGGCATCGTCGGCGTCCAAAAATACAATCTCAGCCTGCAATCCCTGATTGGAGAGCGTCTGAATAATGCTGGGAAAGTCGGCCAACGCCTCCGGTCGATTACGCGCATCAATACCGACCGCATAAGAATGGGAATAACCACTGTCCGCAATATGCTGGCCAAAGGCTTCAAGGAGAGCGACCGGGAGATTATCGATACAATAAATTCCCGCATCTTCAAGGGTGGCGAGTGCCACACTTTTACCGGAGCCGGAAAGCCCGCTAACAATAATTAATCGCATAAAACGGCCTCACGTTCAGATAACCCCGCTCGCATGCGGGTAACCGCCACACGAATCAGTGCGGCAATTGGCCGGTGGCAAGCAAGCACCAGCCGAGGCCGCTTTACCCCAGCAATTTCGGTGCTTAACTCACCGCCAAGTAACGCGGTGTCTTTTGGATTGGAATGCAGATCGACGATTAATTCGATCGCAACGCTGTCGCGATACGCGTTATTTCCAAACACTCGTCGCACATCGATGAGACCAAGGCTTCGAATATAAATTAGCCCGCGGCCGTTGGCAGGAGCACTGCCGCGGAGCTGTTGATGGGTGCGCTGCAGACGCACAGCATCATCCGCTACGAGTTGATGGCCAGCGGCAACGAGCGCCAGTGCCGTATCGCTTTTGCCGCTGCCAGCCTGACCGCGCAACAACACGCCACAGTCCTCGAGTGCGATGAGCGTGGCTGGAATGCTATTCATGTGGCCGGTGGCGTGGCTTGCCATCCACACACGGCAGCAAAGAGGTCATCATCGCCGCTGCAATGGCGTAGTCGGGCGCAAAGGGCTTCATCCCGAAACATCTCGGCAAGTTCCGAGAGAATGCGTAGATGCTCGTCATTGCTATGTTCGGGAACTAATAAAGCAAACAATAAATCCACTGGCTCACGGTCAACCGCATCAAAGCCAATGGGTTGGGCAAGCCGAATGAGGGCAGCTTGAGGCTGATCAATATCACGGCTGCGGCTATGCGGAAGCGCAACACCACGGCCTAGTCCGGTGCTGCCAAGGCGTTCGCGCAGGGTGAGTCCCTCGAAAACCGCGCGCTCTGCATCCGCGGTGTCGGTATCCACCAACAGTTCGCTGAGTTGCTCAAGCGCGCGTTTTTTACTGTGAACCTCGAGACCACAGCGAACACGCTGCGGAGTCAGTAGCGAGGATAGATCCATGCGTTAGGGTTCCAATGTCGGTCCAACTCGGCCTTCCGTACGGTGATGATCGCTGCGCTTTTCCTTGTGCTTAACGACTTGTCGGTCCAGTTTATCGACGAGCGCGTCGATAGCGGCATACATTTCATTAGCGCTCGCGTCCGCAAAAATACGCGTCCCGCTAAGCGCCATCGTAGCTTCAGCTTTTTGCTCGGATTTCTCAACCGTCAGAATCACGTGAATATCCACAACGTTATCAAAATGACGCTCCAAGCGTTGGCACTTTTCGTTGACGTAATTACGCAGTGCATCAGTGATGTCGACGTGATGGCCGCTAATATCAATTTTCATAATGGCTCCTCGGTAATGAGTTCAGTTCGAAAATTCAAACCAAACGTTTGCGATCGGTGGAAGCGGCAATTCCCATGACCTCGCGGTATTTGGCTACCGTTCGTCTGGCAACGTTTATCCCCTCTTCGCGTAGCGTTGCTGTAAGGCGAGAATCGCTTAGGGGTTTTGCTGGATGTTCTGCGGCAACAAGCCGCCGAATACGCGCGCGAATAGATGTTGCTGAACACTCGCCACCATCCACGGTGGGAACATGACTTGAGAAGAAATGCTTGAACTCGAGTGTGCCTTGCGGGGTGTGCATATATTTTTGACTCGTGATTCGAGAAACCGTTGATTCATGCATATCAATCGCCTCGGCCACTTCGCGCAGCACAAGCGGCTGCATGGCCTCCTCGCCATCCTCCAAAAAAGCCTGCTGGGCTTCGACAATCGTCTCGGCAACTTTGCGCAAAGTCTCATTGCGCGATTGTAGGCTTTTGATCAGCCACCGAGCTTCCTGGAGATGCTCACGCAGCAGGTGATTATCTGTGCTGCTATCCCCGCGTTGAACTAACCCCGCATAGCCCTCGTTAATCTGAAGCTTCGGTGAGGCGTGTGGATTGATCTCAACCTGCCAGCGGCCGTTAATCCACTCAACAAAACAATCAGGAATGACATACTCAGTCCGCAGCTGGCTGTACTCTGCGCCAGGATGTGGGTTGAGGGATTGGATCAATGCAACGCTTGCTTCCAGCGCGGTTTGATTAATAGCGAGTTTTTTTCTCAGCGCTGCCTGCTGGCCTTGTCCGAGCAACTCGAGATGATGTTGGATTAATTGCTGCGCTGTATCGCGATGCGGAGTGGATTCTGGTAGCGCATCGACTTGAATGCGCAGTGATTCCCGGGCATCGCGGGCGCCAACACCAATCGGATCAAGGTGCTGAATAAAAGTGAGTACCGATTTAATATCGGCACCATCAAGTTCGAATGCCGCCGGGAAGAGGTGTGATAGCGTTTCGAGCGGCTCGCTTAGGTGGCCTTTATCGTCAATCGCATCGATTAGGACTTCACCGATTTTCTGATCGCGCTCGCTAAGCCCAGATAATTCGAGCTGCCAGCGTAAATGATCCTGCAGCGAACTCTCAGCATTCGCATAGTTCTCTAGGGTTTCAGGACGTTGACTGTAATCCGGTGCACTTAACGCGGTAGCCCCCGTCATGTTCTCCTCCCAGCGTTCATCACCCGGTATATTCTCGCCAAGGCGGGAAGCATCCGGGGCATCCGAGCCGAGTAGCGCCTCGGACGGATCGCTATCAGCGAGTGGCTCTGGGGTATCTGGTGGATTAATGGATTCAGTCAGCGTGTCGGTGTCATCTTCAAGCTCCAACATGACATTGGATTCAAGGGCGTCACGAATCTCGAGATTGAGCTCAGCGGCGGGGAGCTGCAGCAAACGAATGGCCTGCTGCAGTTGGGGTGTCATCGTAAGCTGTTGGCCGACTCGCAGCTGCAGAGATTGCTTCATATTCATTCATTCCACTATAGGCGGAAATCGTCACCTAAGTAGACCGCTCGTACTTGCGGATCGTCAAGGATATGCGCTGCATCGCCTTCAGCCATGACGCTGCCGGCGTTCAATATCGCGGCGCGATCAACCAGGCCGAGTGTCTCGCGGACATTATGGTCGGTAATGAGAACGCCGATCTGGCGCTCCGCTAAATGACGAACAATGGCTTTAATGTCGCCAACAGAAATAGGGTCAACGCCTGCAAATGGCTCATCAAGCAGTATAAATTGTGGTTCTGCCGCCAGTGCGCGCGCAATTTCAACGCGTCGGCGCTCGCCGCCCGATAAGCTAGCGCCAGGCTGATCACGTAAGTGACTAACACCAAATTCTTCCATTAATGCGTTTGCTTGCTGCTCGCGTGCTTGACGATCTAGCGTTGGCCGCGTTTCCAATACGGCCAATAGATTATCGACCACGGATAGACGTCGAAAAACCGAGGCCTCCTGCGGTAAATAACCAATGCCTAAACGGGCACGGGTATGCATCGGGGCTTGGGTGATATTTTGTCCGTCTAATTCAATCCGACCACTATCGGCACGAACGAGGCCCACAATCATGTAAAAGCTCGTTGTTTTGCCGGCACCATTAGGCCCTAACAGACCAACAATTTCTCCGCTTTTAAGCTGAATAGAAACATCATTGACCACCTTTCGCCCGGAAAAGCTTTTACTCAGTCCACTCGCCCGCAGCTCGCTCTGACTCATGGTTCGTCTTCATCCTCTGGAAATACAGTCACTTCGACTCGATCATCGGACGCCGTGTCGGTATCCGCTAGCGTTTTGCCCTCGGCCGGATAATGCGTAATCGTCTCGCCACGGACCCGATTATCGCCTTGCCACAAATGCCCGCCATCTAATAAAACAATCCGCTCAGGGCCACTGGCGTAATACTCCATTTGCGGCGCTTCGGCTTGCCGATCCTCCGCGTTGGGGAGGCGCTCAAGGAAGGTCGCTGGTGTGCCGCGCACCTCAATACGGCGCAATTCTCTTGCTTCATTGGTGTAAACAAAAAGTGTTTCACCCGTGATTTTAAGATTATCGCGGGTCAAAATAACGTTGCCAAAGTAGCGACTAATGCCGGTGGCATCGTTGACTTCAGCGCGATCTGCACTGAGCTCAATTGGGCCTTCGGTCTGTGCACTCAGCATACTGGGCGCTCCGCCCAGCGTGAGGACTGGGCAAATAATGAGTCCTGCTATGACACGCCCGACGATAGATTTAGGGCGCTGCTTTTGATCGCGCATATTGTCCCCTTGCCTTGTTTAATAGCTCAATGCGTTGTTCATCCAACCATGCTTTGGCCCCCGTTGCTGCTACCCGATAACCAGGGCCTGTCAGTGTGACTGGTTCATCTGTATGCGCATAGCGTGTGGGTAGCTCGAGATTCATTGTTTGTGTGCGTAGGAGAACTTGGCCATCTGCCTGATCGCGGGATAATTGGACATTGCCTTGAAGTTGCGCTTGCTCGTTGTCATCCCAGCTGCGGGCCTGATCCGATCGACCAATCCAGGGCGCGCCCGATTCTGTCATCACTTGCCAGCGCGGCGCATCGAGCTGCCATAAACCCGGGTCATCGTAATAGCGGGCTGTTGGGGCGCGTAAGCGATAAGCAGGTTGCCCAGTGGCATCTGTGCTTAATAGTGAGAACTCGCGCGCATACGCACTCAGCAGAGGCCCAGCGGCGGTATCTGGCTCGGTGGGAGCGCTCGAGTCGCTATTTAATCGCCACCACAAAAGAGCCACGAGGACGAAAACCAGTCCGGTGATGAGGATGCGCCGCGGTGGGATCACTTAAATCACTCCAGCACGCAGCAAATCATGCATATTCAGCGCGCCGGCCAATGTTCCGTCGGGTTGGGTAACAAGTAGCGCGTTAATGCTATGTCGCTCCATCATGGCTAGCGCCTCAGCAGCAAGCTGCTCAGCAATGACTCGCCGTGGCTTTGGTGTCATCACCGCTTGAACACCGGTGGTGTGAACATCAACCCCTTCATCGAGCGCTCGGCGAAGGTCACCATCAGTGAAAATACCAATTAATTGTGCCTTATCATCAACGATGGCGGTCATGCCGAGTCCCTTGCGTGTCATTTCAAGCAGCGCTTCGCCAAGGGGCGTATTGGGTGTGACCTGAGGCACCGCATCGCCGGTGTGCATGAGGTCCTCAATGCGTAAGAGCAGTCGCCGCCCGAGACGGCCGCCGGGGTGTGAACGGGCAAAATCATCGGCGGTAAAACCTCGCGCATCGAGGAGTGCAATGGCAAGTGCATCCCCCATGGCGAGGCTGGCGGTGGTGCTAGCCGTGGGGGCAAGACCAAGCGGGCACGCCTCTTCGCTAACGCCGGCATCGAGGTGGATATTAGCGGCGCGAGCAAGGGTTGAATCCGGATTACCGGTAATGGCAATGAGCGCAACGCCGCGGCGTTTAATGAGCGGCAGTATTTGGTTGATTTCGGCGGTTTCGCCCGAATTCGATAAGGTAATGACCACATCGTCATCGGTAATCATGCCTAAATCACCATGGCTCGCCTCGCCCGGGTGGACGAAAAAGGCAGGCGTTCCGGTACTGGCAAAGGTTGCGGCTAGCTTACCGGCGATATGACCAGATTTTCCCATGCCCAATACCACCACGCGTCCCTGACACGCTAATAAAAGCCGGCAGGCATCGGCAAACTGGTCATCGATGCGCTCACTCAGCGCGGCAACTGCGTTGGCCTCTGTCGCGAGAACAGCCCGCCCCAAGCGACATAAATCTTCATTGGCAACCATAGTCTGCTCCATGCTCAACGCCCCATTACGAAAAGCAAAATCTGATACGCAATAAATACGCTTAATAAAATGCCACCCTCAAGTCGGCCCACCTGAGCATTGCGCCCGATTGCAAATCCCATGAGCACAATGGCCAGCATGAATATCGACATAATGCCGTAGTCACGAGCCAGACTCACTCCCTCAACGGCAAAGGGAGTAATCACTGCGGCAATACCCAAGACCCCTAATAGGTTAAAAATATTAGAGCCAATAATATTGCCAATGGCGAGGTCATCTTCTCCTCGGCGCACGCTTGCGATGGCAGCGGCGAGCTCCGGCAAACTGGTGCCCACTGCGACAATACTCAAGCCAATGATCAGATCACTGACGCCAAGCTTACTGGCCAATGTCACAGCTGCCCAAACTAAAACACGTGAACTAAATAATAAGACGACTAGACCAATGAGGGCATAGCTGAGGCTTTTTTTGAACGGGCGCGGTGTTGGTAGTGCCGCCTGAATCTCGGCGATGATGGGGTCAGATGGATCGCCGAGTTGGCGTGATTGAACCCCCATCCAAATTAATACGCCCAGCATGCCGAGCAGCAGCAAAATGCCTTCTGCACGTGAGAGATGGCTATCGAGCAGTAATAGGCCGGTCGCTATCACTACGCCCAGTAGCAAAGGATATTCCCGGCGTAGAATGCGTGGGTGCATAGTCAGTGGTGCGATGAGCGCGGTGGTGCCCAGTATTAGCCCAACATTAGCGACGTTTGAGCCAAGTGCATTGCCTAATGCGAGCGCAGCGGTGCCATCAAACGCAGCAATGGCAGAGACCAGCATCTCTGGTAATGATGTGCCTATGCCCACCACGGTAAGACCAATGAGCATGCTTGAGACACCGAAATGGCTAGCGATTGCAGAGGCGCCGCTGACAAATCGATCGGCACTCCAGGCAAGCGCAGCAAAGCCAATGCCAATAACCGCTCCGAGCATTAACCATTCCATGACCGATGGGTGTCCTTATGCTGAACTAATATCACGATACCGTATTTGACCGCTTTGATGCCTTGGCGGATACTCCACCTGTGTTGTCTGCCGGCCTATCAGTGAACCCTTTCCATGAATAAAAACGCGCCTACCGATTCTGCAGAGGCCCTCATTGACATACGCTCACTGACGTTTAGCCGCGGTGGTCAGCTTTTGTTTGATGGCGTTGATCTTAGCGTCAAGCGTGGTGAAGTGGTGGCCATTATGGGGCCGAGTGGTACCGGTAAGACCACGTTGTTGCGTCTCATAGGCGGCCAACTGCGTGCCCAGAAAGGCAGCGTCAAAGTGGCCGGCCAAGCGGTGGGGACATTATCCCGACGCCATCTCTATCGCCTGCGACGGCAAATGGGCGTGTTATTTCAAAGTGGTGCGCTGTTTACCGATCAAACCTGCTTTGAGAATGTTGCGTTTCCTTTGCGTGAACATACGCAACTGCCAGAGTCGCTGATTCACAGCATTGTTCTAATGAAACTCCAGGCGGTGGGTCTACGCGGCGCGCGTGACCTTTATCCCGCAGAGCTCTCAGGTGGTATGGCACGGCGGGTGTCGTTAGCGCGTGCCCTCGCACTCGATCCGGAGCTTGTGCTCTATGATGAACCCTTCGCCGGGCAGGACCCGATTTCGATGGGTGCGCTCATGCAGTTAATCCGCCAGCTCAACGATGCACTTGGGCTGACCAGTGTTGTGGTTTCCCACGATGTCGCCGAGACTTTACGTATTGCCGATCGGGTCTATGTTCTATCCGAAGGTCGTATTATTGAGACCGGTACGCCGCAGGCATTGCGTGAGAGTGACTCGACCTGGGTTCGACAGTTTATCGATGCGTTGCCGGATGGACCGGTGCCATTTCACTACCCAGCCTCTCCCATGGAAAAAGACCTCTGGTCGAGTGAGAGATCATGACCGGGCTTTTGCAACGTCTAGGCAGTAGCACGCTCGCGAATTTAGGCACCCTTGGCCGCGCATTGTTATTTTTAGTGCGGGTGATCGCGGGTAGTGGCGAGGTCATTCGCCGGCCGCGCTTACTCATTCGTGAAGTCTACTCGGTTGGCGTGCTCACGCTCGTCATCATTATCATCTCGGGCCTTTTTGTTGGCATGGTCTTAGGACTGCAGGGCTATTACACATTGGTTGACTTCGGCGCTGAGCAATCGCTTGGCGTGTTGGTCGCGCTGACACTAACGCGAGAGCTCGGGCCAGTGGTCACTGCGTTACTCTTCGCCGGCCGTGCTGGTTCAGCATTAACGGCCGAAATTGGCTTAATGAAAGCGACTGAGCAGCTTGCCGGTATGGAAATGATGGCGGTGGATCCCGAGCGCCGAATTATTGCGCCGCGTTTTCTGGCGGCAGTGATTTCATTACCGCTTCTAGCAATGATCTTTACCCTACTCGGTATTGGTGGTGCCTATGTGGTGGGCACCTCACTATTAGGCGTTGACGGCGGTTCATTTTGGTCGCAGATGCAAGCGCAAGTCAGCTTCGCTGATGATGTGGTTAATGGTCTCATTAAAAGCGTGATGTTTGGCGTGGTGGCTGGTTGGATTGCGGTATTCAACGGTTATGACTGTCTGCCGACCTCGCATGGTGTGAGCCGGGCAACCACGCAAACAGTGGTGGTAACGTCACTGGTCGTGTTGGCCCTAGATTTCGTGCTCACTGCCCTAATGTTCGATTAATGGAGGAGTGCTAGGTGGAAAATTCTCGCAGCATGGAAATTGCCGTTGGGGCATTTGTCGCCGCTGGATTGCTTGCGCTTTTTGTGCTTGCTATGCAGGTCAGTAATATCACCGCGTTTCAACGCACTGAGGGCTACACCGTGGTGGGCTACTTCCAAAACGTGGGCGGGCTGCGTGAGCGCGCGCCGGTTACGTTAGGGGGCGTTCAAATTGGACGGGTATCGGCCATTAATTTAGATCAATCACGCTTAGAGGCGCGGGTGGAAATGACAATTGGTAGTCATTATGACGATTTACCAAGCGATACCGCGGCGAGTATTCGGACCTCTGGCCTTTTAGGGGAGCAGTACGTATCCCTTGATCCGGGTGGAATGCCTGATGCACTACAAGCGGGTGATGAGATGATGCTCACACAATCAGCGTTGGTGCTTGAGGATATTATTGGGCAGTTTCTCTACAACCAAAGCGAGAGCGGGGAGTGACGATGCCGGTACGGTTTTTCTGGCAAAGCCTTGCACTAGTGCTGCTATCAATCATGCTCGCCACCGATGCGTTAGCCAATAAGTCGGTGGGCCCGCTTGAGGTCGTTGAGCAAACCGCAAACCGTGTTTTGACAACGCTTGAGGAAAACACCCAACAGCTGCAAGACGATCCCGAGGCCGTGCAAACTTTGGTGGCTGAAATCCTGCTGCCACGGTTTGATTTTGAGTTAATGAGCCGTTTCGTACTCGGCCGGCATTGGCGAGATGCAAGTGCGAGCCAACGCGAGGCGTTTACCGCCGGCTTTCGGGATTTACTAGTGCGAACCTATGCCCGCGCCTTAAATGACTACAGTGGCGAAGATGTGCACTTTCCCGCGCAGCGAATTGCCGATGACAGTGAGCGGGTAACCGTACAAACTGAAGTTATTCAGGGTGATGGTCCGGTTATCCCCGTTAATTACGCATTATTTTTTCGCAATGATGAGTGGAAAGTATTTGACGTGACCATAGAAGGGGTCAGTCTTGTGCAGAACTACCGTGCTCAGTTTGGCGATATTGTTCGCGCTGACGGCATGGATATTCTCATTGAGCGCGTGCGCTCAGGCGCAGTTGGAGATAAGTCGTGATCGCTAATCAGTTGCTTGGCAACGCCCCCGATGCACTGCGCCTAGAAGGCGCACTCCAAGTGGAGGCGGCCGAGCAATTATTGAAGTCGCTGCCGATGACAGCCGCTTGCTATCAGGTCAGTCTAAAGGGTGTTAGCGCTGTTGATAGTGCTGGATTAGCATTATTGCTCGATTGGCAACATCGGCTGAATCACGCCGGTGGTGAGTTGGTCATTTCTGATATCCCGGAGTCATTGCAGCGGCTTGCCCAAATTGGGGGAGTTGATGCGTTATTATCACGCTCAGACAATGGTGTGGAGAGCATGGAGTCATGATGGAACCTGACGCTATTCGGGCCCTGTTACAAGCAGGGTTTCACAACGCCGAAGTCGAAGTGATTGGCGATGGGCGCCATTTTCAAGCACGAATCGTGTCATCCGATTTTGAAGATCTACCGCTGCTCCGTCGGCATCGATTGGTTTACGACTTACTGCGCTCGCACATCGATAGCGATAGCTTGCATGCCATCTCAATGCGCACATTAACGCCGGCGCAAGCCGCTGCTGAGCAGGAATAAAATTAATGGAGCGGTTACTGATTCGGGGCGGGCCGTGCTTGGATGGCGAAATTCGCATATCGGGGGCAAAAAATGCTGCGCTTCCGATCATGGCAGCAACACTTCTAGGCCACGGTGCATCGACCATTGGCAATATCCCTGACCTGCATGACATTACTACAACCATGGAGCTGCTTGGACGCATGGGTGTTCGGCTGACGGTGGATGAGCGCATGCGCGTTGAGATCGATCCGGATTCTTTAACCAATTGCCACGCACCCTATGAACTGGTGCGAACAATGCGGGCATCAATACTGGTTCTTGGGCCGTTATTGGCGCGTTATGGCGAGGCTGATGTCTCGCTACCGGGTGGTTGCGCGATCGGCACCCGCCCTGTCAATTTGCACGTGGAAGGGCTGCGTGCGCTTGGCGCTGAAATTAATGTCGAAAATGGATACATCCGCGCTCGTTGCAAACGCCTCAAAGGGGCCCGTTTGGTTATGGACTTGGTCACGGTAACGGGGACTGAGAACCTCATGATGGCCGCGACACTTGCCGAAGGTATCACGGTCATTGAAAACGCGGCACGCGAGCCGGAAGTCGTTGATCTGGCCAATTGTCTAAACGCCATGGGCGCAAAAGTCAGTGGCGCGGGCTCAGATACGATTACGATTGAGGGCGTCGAGCGTATGCATGGCGCGCAGTACGATGTGCTGCCTGATCGCATTGAGTCTGGCACGTTCTTGGTGGCAGCCGCCATGACGCGGGGTCGAATCCGAGTCAAAAACACGGCACCACATCTTCTTGATTCAGTCATCGCGAAGCTACGCGAATGCGGCGCTATCGTATCAACCGGTGATGACTGGGTGAGCTTGGATATGGAAGGCAAGCGCCCACAGGCCATTAATCTGCGCACAGCACCGTACCCGGCTTTTCCTACCGATATGCAGGCGCAATTTTGCGCCCTAAACGCGGTTGCCGATGGCGTGGGTATGGTGACTGAAACGGTATTTGAAAATCGCTTCATGCATATACTCGAAATTCAGCGCATGGGTGCAAAAGTGAGCCTCGAAGGGCATACAGCGGTTAGTCACGGCGTTGAGCAGCTCACCGGCGCACCGGTCATGGCAACGGATCTTAGGGCGTCAGCGAGCCTGGTATTGGCTGGTCTTGTCGCTGGTGGCGATACCTTGGTGGATCGTATTTATCATATTGATCGTGGCTATGAGTGTATTGAGGAGAAGCTCGCACAGCTTGGCGCTGATATTCGCCGAATGCCTGGGGAGCTTTTGCGTCATCATGCCTGAGCCAGTAACGATTGCTTTATCCAAAGGCCGCATTCTAGAACAGACTTTGCCACTGCTAAGCCCCCTGGGTATTGAACCACTCGAAGACCCCGCAAGCAGCCGTAATTTGGTGCTCGAAACGACGGATCCGGCAGTTCGTCTGATTATTGTACGGGCGAGCGATGTCCCCACTTATGTCGCCCATGGCGGAGCGGATTTAGGCGTGGCTGGCAAAGATATTCTCATGGAGCAGGGCGGACAGGGTCTCTACGAGCCGATTGATCTGGGTATTGCCCGCTGTCGGTTGATGGTGGCTGGACACCCGGATGCGGCCTTAGATGGCCGGCGAATTCGTGTGGCCACTAAGTTTGTCAACATAACGCGACGACATTTTGCGGCCCAAGGGCGACAGGTTGATTTAATTAAACTCTATGGCTCGATGGAGTTAGCTCCGTTAGTCGGGCTTGCCGATGCAATTGTTGATTTGGTGGATACCGGCAATACCCTGCGGGCGAATGGGTTAGCGCCGTTAGAGCAAATTGCGGATATCAGCTCGAGAATGGTGGTCAATAAAGCAGCAATGAAACTTCGGCATCGCGAAATTAAACCCATTCTAAGCCGTATAGCCGATCGAGTTAACGCGCGCTGACATAGGTGACGGGCATGCTAGAGATTCAGCGACTGAGCACAACACAACCCGATTTTAATCAGCGTCTTGATGCCCTGGTTGATTGGGATGATGGGGCGACCCGTGGCGTTGAGGAGACGGTTGCTAGCATTTTAGCGGCGGTACGCAGCGAAGGTGATCGTGCTCTGCTTCGTTACAGCGAGGAACTTGACGGTTTGGCCGTGACTGAGGCGAGTGCGCTAGAGGTTGATGCAGCACGCTGTCAGCAGGCCCTCGATGATTTGCCCAGTGAAGATCGTGCCGCACTCGAGACAGCGGCGGCACGTATCCGTGAATACCACCTCCACCAGCGCCAAGAATCTTGGGAAAAGCTCGAAGCAGACGGTACGAAATTAGGCCAGCAGGTTAGGCCACTTGAGCGGGTGGGGATTTATGTCCCTGGCGGCAAGGCGGCCTATCCGTCCTCGGTATTAATGAACGCCATCCCTGCTCATGTTGCGGGGGTTGATGAAATTATTATGGTAGCCCCTGCGCCCGGTGGTGAAGTGGCGCCGATGGTCATGGCTGCTGCTGCGGTGGCCGGTGTTGATCGATTTTTCTTGCTGGGCGGGGCGCAAGCAATCGCCGCGCTCGCTTATGGTACAGAGACCGTGCCCGCCGTCGATAAAATCGTTGGCCCAGGCAATGCCTATGTGGCTGAGGCAAAGCGTCGTGTTTATGGCCATGTTGGCATTGATATGGTGGCCGGACCATCGGAGATTTTGATTGTTTGCGATGGCCAGACGGATCCGGAATGGATTGCGATGGATTTGTTTTCTCAGGCCGAGCACGATGAAGATGCACGCGCACTATTGATTTGTCCGGAAGCACGCTACTTGGATGATGTACAAGCGGCCATGGAGCGGTTATTGCCAGAGATGAGCCGCTCAGAAATTATTCGTGCCTCACTCGCTCGTCGTGGTGCGCTGATTTGTGTACGTGATTTGGCAGAGGCCGCAACGGTGACGAATATTATTGCCCCCGAGCATTTGGAATTATCCGTGGTGGAGCCTGAGCGACTAGCGGCTGAGATTAATCATGCCGGTGCAATTTTCTTAGGCCGCTATACGCCTGAGGCGTTTGGCGACTACTGCGCCGGCCCAAGCCATGTTTTACCCACTTCTCGAAGCGCACGCTTTGCTTCGCCACTTGGGGTCTATGATTTTTGTAAATCCACAAGCTTAGTTCAGTGCACACCCGAAGGCGCTTTGGCCTTAGGGCCTATTGCGTCCCGGATTGCACGGGCAGAAGGACTCACCGCGCACGCCCGATCGGCTGAGCTGCGGATGCAAGCGGATCATCAAAGCTAGTTAGTGAGGCTACCTATCGCTTAGCGTTGGGGTGGGCTTTGTGGCCCATCCTGGCTGAGATTGGTTGGACGCTCTGCCACGCGAATTTGCCATGTGAGAGATTTTTGATCGCGCTCACCCGTGAGTAGCACTTGGGTGTTGGGCGCCTGTTCAGTGACTTCACTGAGTAAATGTCTAACCGACTGCACGCGCTGCTCATTGATATGCGTAATAAAATCGCCCCGCTGTAGACCAGCCTCATCCGCGGGGCCACCCGGCAGCACGCCCGCCACGAAAACGCCTCGAGTTATATCGGCGACATCCTGAATTTGGACGCCAATCCAACCCCGAATGACGCGTCCATTTTCGATAATACCGGTCAGCACTTTCTGAGCGAGCCGAGCGGGGATGGCAAATCCGATGCCCATAGAACCACCGGATTGGCTAAAGATTGCCGTATTAATGCCAATGACTTCACCGCGGGCGTTGACTAAAGCGCCCCCGGAGTTGCCAGGATTAATCGCGGCATCGGTCTGAATGAAATTCTCAAAGGTATTAAGACCTAATTCACTTCGCCCAAGGGCGCTAATAATTCCCTGCGTTACGGTTTGGCCAACGCCAAAAGGATTACCGATTGCAAAGACAACATCACCAACGCGTAATCCTTCGGTAGGCGCCAGAGTAATGTGGGGCAGTTCATTGGTGTCGGCTTTGAGTACGGCAAGATCAGATTCCGGATCGCTGCCAACTAAACGAGCAGGAATAGTGCGGCCATCAGCAAGCATTATCTGAATTTGCTCTGCGCCTTGAATAACATGATTGTTGGTCAGTAAATGACCGGCATTGCCCACCAGCACCCCTGAGCCAAGCGATGTATCGAGCGCCGGATCGGGGACGGCGTCTGTGCTGCCAAAAAGTTGATCAAACAACGGGTCGTCAAATAGGACATTGCGTGGGTCTGGACTGCGCGTGGCGGTGTAGATATTAACAACCGAAGGGGCAGCACGATCGATGGCATCAGCATAAGAGAATGGACGCTCTGCGCTCGCCTCGGTGGATGTACTAACCCCATTAGATTGATCAACACGCACCACCGGGCGGCGTTGGTCTAGAATCTCAGGCGCCAACCACACAACGGCAATGGCAACAATGAGTCCAACGAGAACATAGCTTAAAACGAATCGAGTGAATCGTTTACGGATCATCTTTTATACTCGAGCGGTTTTTGTATTGAATTAGGATTTTTATGATACATCGTCAGGCGCTTATCGATTATTTAACCAGCTTACTAGAGCCAAACGCAGGGCGCGATTATTGCCCAAATGGCCTGCAAGTTGAAGGCAAAGCCCATATTCAACGGTTGATCACCGGGGTTACAGCCTCAAAGCGATTGTTGCAACGCGCTATCGATGCCAATGCCGATGCAGTGCTTGTTCACCATGGGTATTTTTGGAAAGGTGAGGAGGCAGCGATCACGGGCATGAAGGCCCAACGCATTAAACTGCTCATAGAAAATGAGCTTAATTTATTGGCCTACCACTTGCCCTTAGATATCCATCCGCAATTCGGTAACAATGCATGCTTGGGTGCGCTTTTGGGCGTGGAGTGCCGGCCACCGGTCAGTGTTGGCGGTGTGGATGGCTTGCTTTGGCATGGGCGCTTGCCTGAGCCAATCAGCCCCAGCACGTTAAGCGCACGGCTTGCCGATGGGCTGGGGCAGTCGCCTGTTCATATCGAGGTTGAGGTTGCGCCGATTAAGACAATCGCCTGGTGCAGTGGCGGCGGGCAAAAGTTTATCCAAGCGGCTGCCGCGCTTGAGGTTGATGCCTACATCAGTGGTGAGATATCAGAACAAACCACTCATGAAGCGCGCGAATTAGGCCTCCATTATTTTGCCGCCGGACATCACGCCACCGAGCGCGCAGGTGTTAAAACGGTGGGTGAGCATTTAGCCGATCAGTTTGAAATTGAGCATGAATTTATTGATGACCCCAATCCCGCATGAATATTGGGGTTTGAGCAGGTTTTGCGACGCTTTTTAAAATCATTTCAGCTTGACGAAAAAGGCATAATGTACGATTCTAGAGGCCCAAAAGAATGGTTCACCCACGCAGGGGAATGTCGATGTCCCAGGAAGGTGCTAGCAACAGCCGACGGCGGTTTTTAACCGGCGCGGTTGCTGTTGTCGGCGGGGTTGGTGCGGCCTACACAGCCGTGCCGTTTCTTGCTTATTGGAAGCCGAGCGCAAGAGCGCGTGCAGCCGGTGCGCCGGTTGAGGTTGATACGCGTACGTTAGAGCCGGGCCAAAAGATTAACCTGACATGGCGGGGGCAGCCGGTATGGGTGATTCGCCGCTCCGAAGCAGCACTTGAATCGCTAGCGGCGGTTGAAGATGAATTAAGCGATCCGCAGTCCAATGTGGCCTCGCAGCAGCCGGATTACACGCAGAATGCGCACCGCTCAATCGATCCTGAATTTCTTGTTATCGTCCCAATTTGTACGCATCTAGGTTGTATTCCCTCCTATATGCCACAGGCGGGTTCCTTAGATGCAGACTGGCAGGGCGGATTTTTTTGCCCTTGTCATGGGTCAAAGTTTGATCTAGCAGGCCGGGTCTACAGTGGCGTGCCTGCACCGACTAATCTTCAAGTTCCTCCGCATCACGTCGCCGATGGCGGTCGATTGGTGATTGGGGAAGATCCGGAGGCAGCGGCATGAGTGATGCAGTAACGAAGGCCCAAGGCGGGCTGCTTGGTTGGGTTGATGCGCGCTTCCCGCTCACCAAAATGTGGAATGAGCATGTTGGTGAGTATTACGCACCTAAAAACTTCAATTTTTGGTACTACTTCGGCGCGTTATCCCTGTTTGTTTTAGTCAACCAGCTCCTGACCGGGATTTGGTTGACGATGAACTACAACCCATCCGCGGAAGGTGCATTCGATTCGGTCGAATACATCATGCGGGATGTTGAATGGGGTTGGTTGATTCGCTATATGCACTCCACAGGGGCATCGGCGTTTTTTGTGGTGGTTTATTTGCACATGTTCCGCGCCCTGCTCTATGGGTCTTATCAGAAGCCGCGAGAGCTTATTTGGATTTTCGGCATGATTATTTACCTCGTGCTTATGGCCGAGGCATTCATGGGTTACTTGCTGCCTTGGGGACAAATGTCCTATTGGGGGGCTCAGGTCATCATTTCGCTGTTTGGTGCAATCCCGTTTGTAGGAGAGGAACTCGCTGTTTGGATTCGGGGTGATTTTAATATCTCCGGGGTGACCTTAAACCGATTCTTTGCCCTCCATGTGGTGGCATTGCCACTAGCGCTAGTCGGATTGGTGGTCTTCCACATCCTTGCACTGCATGAGGTAGGATCAAATAATCCCGACGGCGTCAACATTAAGGATCATAAAAATAGCAAGGGTAATCCTAAAGATGGCATTCCCTTTCATCCTTACTACACGGTCAAAGACACGTTTGGCCTAGGTGTATTTTTAATCTTTTTTAGTGCGGTGGTCTTTTTTGCGCCCGAGATGGGGGGGTTATTTTTAGAGAAGCCTAATTTTGAGCCAGCGGATCCGCTACAAACGCCTGCACATATTGCACCGGTTTGGTACTTCACAGCGTTTTATTCCATCTTGCGCGCCATTCCCGATAAGTTCGGTGGCGTCATGGCGATGGGGCTTGCGATATTCCTACTCTTTTTGCTGCCGTGGATTGACCGAGGGCGCGTGCGCTCGATTCGGTATCGAGGCTTAGGCCATAAAATCGCACTCGGATTGTTTGCTGTCGCTTTTGTCTGCCTGAGCTATCTCGGTCTGCAGGCGCCATCCAACATCTACTTTGGTTTGACAGTAACCACTTGGGCGCAGATTTGGACGGCCGTCTACTTTGCCTTCTTTATCTTCTTGTTCGTCTACACCGCATTTGGATTTGAGCGAACGCGACCGGTGCCAGAGCGGGTGACTGAGTGATGAGAAAGCTTGCCTTATGCCTGCTCATCGCGCTTGTCCCAGCAGCTGCTTATGGCGCAGGTGCTGGTGGTGATTACATGGACGCTCAGGTGGATGTCTCTGATCAAGGTTCTTTGCAGCGTGGGGCTAAGCTTTTTGCCAATAATTGCATGGGCTGTCACTCGGCCAAGTATGTGCGCTGGAATGCTTTGCCTGAGGCCTTGGGTGTACCGATGGAAATGATCGAAGAGAATTTGATCTATGGTAGTTACCAAGCAGGCGACACCATTAATGCTGCGATGCGCTCGACGGATGCTGCCGAGTGGTTTGGGGCGGCGCCTCCTGATCTGTCGCTAACAGCAAGATCGCGTGGAGCGGACTGGGTCTATACCTACCTAAACAGCTTCTATCGTGATCCCGATGCAAGCATTGGCTGGAACAACACGCTACTGGCCAACTCGTCCATGCCGCATGTTTTATGGCGGCTTCAGGGCGTGCCAGAAGCACGTTATGAAGAGAGTCAAAATGGCCTTCAAGTCGCAGGGATTCGTGTTCCAGAGGCTCAACAGGGTATGCTCTCTGAAGCGGAGTACCATCAAGCGACCCGTGACATTACGAATTACATGGCCTTCATGGCCGAACCGGTGCGTGCAAAGCGCCAGGAGATTGGCGTTTGGGTGATCGGATTTCTCGTGATCTTTACCGTACTGGCGTATTTCATGAAGCGCGAATACTGGAGGGATATCCACTGAGTCGGCAAGCAGACGAAGTGACCCCCGGCGCCGCCGCTTTGAGTCAGCGAACGAGCATCGGCTTGTATAGTGATCCATCCAGTGCGGATAGTCACCGCGTGCGGCTTGTGCTAGCGGAAAAGGGTATTAATGTGGAGGTCGTTGAGGTCTCAGCCGATGGCCCCCAGCCTGAAGACTTAGCCGCACTCAATCCCTATGCGGAAACACCAACGCTCGTCGATCGTGATTTATCGCTCTACGATGCCCGAGTCATTTGTGAATATCTTGATGAGCGCTTCCCACATCCGCCGTTGATGCCAATTGACCCGGTTTCACGGGCAAAAGCCAAGTTAGTTATCTCAAGAATAGAGCGTGATTGGTACGACTTGCTAACGCATCTTGAGCGTCAAGATAAGCGTCGGCGGGCGGCGGCACGGCGCGAACTGGCGGAAGGCCTTGCTGCAAGTGCCGATGTATTTGCCTCGGGTACGGCGTATTTCCTAAGTGATGAAATTACCATGATGGACTGTGTCCTAGCGCCCCTACTTTGGCGGCTGACTTACTATGGTGTGGAGTTGCCCGCGGAGGCTGAAGCCATTCAGGCCTACGCGGAACGTTTGTTTGCACGAGAGGCGTTTATGGAAAGCCTGACGGCCACCGAGTTAGGTATGCGCACGATCTAATGACTCCGAGTCGGCCGTATTTGCTGCGCGGGCTTTACGAATGGATTGTGGATAACGGAATGACACCACATCTACTCGTCAATGCCGAAGGTGAGGGCGTCTCTGCGCCCATTGAATTTGCGCAATCTGGCCGTCTCGTGCTTAACGTCTCCCCGAGCGCCGTCCGTGACCTGAGTTTGGCTAACGATGCGGTCAGCTTTAACGCCCGCTTCGCGGGAAAACCGCAGCAAGTTTTTGTGCCAATCGCTGAAGTGATGGCCGTCTATGCCCGCGAAAACGGTCGCGGTATGTTATTTAGTGATGAAGATGGGGGCGGTGAGCCGCCACCTAGCGGCGATAATCCATCGGATGAGAAGCCCACCCAATCAGGGCCAGGCTTGCATGTCGTTAAGTAGAAAAATCCTGCTTAATGACCAAAAAGTTGACGGTCAATTAAATCACATAAGCAGTGAATAGCGAGTAGGTGGACTTCTTGGATGCGAGCGGTTACCTCAGCGGGCACACGAATCTCGACATCACCCTCGATTAGCTTCATTGCCATCACTCCACCATCTCGACCACTTAATGCGACCACGCGAGCGCCACGGTCATGTGCCGCTTCAATCGCGCGAACGATGTTTTCACTCCCGCCACTGGTGCTGATGGCTAAAACCACATCGCCTGTGTGCGCGAGTGCCCGAATTTGGCGTGAAAAAATATCGCGAAAGTCATAGTCATTCGCGATTGAGGTGATCGTTGAACTGTCGGTGGTCAGTGCAATAGCGGGCAAGCCAGGGCGTTCCATTTCAAAGCGATTGAGTAACTCGGAGGAAAAATGCTGTGCATCGCCCGCTGAACCCCCGTTGCCACAAGAAAGGATTCTGCCCTCGCGCTGAAGGCAGTCGGCCATCATTAAGCCGGCTTGCTCAATAAACGGGCTAATTTGATCAAGGGCAGTTTGCTTCGCCTCGATACTCTCATGGAATTGTTGCGCAATGCGTTCGCTATGGTTCATGGAAAGCGTACTTCCTTTTGTCTTATTCGATTTTTGCTTTGTGCGCCGAAGGTTGACTTAAACATCATCCTCCATTCATGGCTGAATCGTTATGGTTGGTCATGCGTATTGAGCAAAGCTTGTAATCCATCTTGGGTAACAGTAGCCGGCTGCAAATTGCGTTTCACCTGCCGTTTAGCGTTGATGTAGAGCTCACCGGTGGCGGCAGGTAGCCGAAGTTGAGCATGTTCCTCAAGTAAGGCAACGCTGCCGAGCAATCGATAGCTATCCACCCCCAACGCTAAAAGCTCACCCAATGGGAGCGCTGATTCCTCATCACTGGCCTCAATGAGCGCTGCTCGCGCGCCCTTGCTCAGCGAATCCTGAGCGCTGCCAAGCAGCCATGGCATAACCGGCATAGTCACCTTGGCTAGGTCATCATGTGCCGCGCTACTGGGCGTTGATGGATAGCTCTCGCTGGTCGCGAAGATGGGTAATCCAATGCCGCGATGAAAGCGCAATTGCGGCACGGCTAATCGGGCTGGCCCATTAAATGCGGCGAGGAATACGGCTTGCATATCCCGCCGACGTCGCGGCTCAAAGACAAACCGTTCTCCGGTGATTGAGCGAAGCCGTGCATAGCGCGCTGCGCTTGTGTCCAAATTAAAGAGCGCCTGAATGGGCACGCTCATATCATCTTCATTCGGTGGGTAATTTTGCTGCTCGAGTATTTCACCATCTGCAGCTTCAAAGGCCTGCGTGAACCGACGTGTCACTCGCTCTCCCCAGTCGCTGGAACTCCCTAGCACGCCAATGCGCTGAAAGCCCATCCGCTGGACTAAGGCTGCAGCCGCCTCGGCTTCATCCTCTGGGGAAAGACCAAACTGATAGGTGTTATTGGGTGCTCGAAAATCATCGATGCGATTAAGCGCGATCAGTGGGGCGGTGATTGTGCTGTTGTTTAATAGTTCACGCACGGATTCTTTGGCGAGAGGGCCAATGACCTGACCGGCGCCTTCGGCCACTGCCCGACGATAAGCGAGCGACGCTAATAGCCCCTCGCTGCCGACATCAATAAACTGCAAGCGCGTATTCTTTTGTCGGTCCGCGGGTGAATGATGGGCGGCAAGTATTCCGCGCTGAATGGCTTGCCCGGCGGCGGCTAGATCACCGCTGAGTGGCAATAGCACGGCAACATGACGTGCTGGGGAAAGGGCAGCCCGTTGCGTTGCTAAGATGCGAGTGGCTAGGAGCTCGCCGGCGACCAAGTCCGTTGCATCATGTCGCCATGCGTTAACAAAACGGGCCGTCGCCGATGGCTCGAGTAGGCGCTGTTTTACCCCCTGCGCCCGCGCGAGCCAAGTTAATGCCGGTTGATTGCGTGTGCGCTCGGCAGCCTCGGTAAGCTGTTCGGTGGAGGTGGCCATCAACGCTTGCCAAAGTGCTGCCTCGTTCGCGAGCCGAGCGGTAAATCCACGATGCAATTGGCCGGCTGCTAGGCGCTGCTCTAGCGCCGCTAATGCTTGGTCGTTGGCTGCCAGTGCCTCGGCAAGCGCTTCACGGCGATAGGGCTCGAGACGCTCAGGCAATTGCCCGGCGAGCTCAAAGAGCAGCTCAGCTTGACGATTGGGGCGCCGATGATTATCCAATAAAAGCCCAATGAATTCAGCGCTGGCGCGTTGTTGCGCGTTCGCTGTACGTTGTCCAGCGCTAATCAGTGCTTCTGCCGGTGCGGTGTCATTTAACTGCAGGGCAAAAAAAGCAGCCTCGAGCTTAAGTCCAGCAGCAGCTTGCGCTGGTGCTTGTTCTGCAGCCATATGTAGAAGTGTTACCGCACTGGTTAAATCACCCACGGCAAGGGCAGCCTCGGCATCAGCGGTAATCGGCGAGCGATAAATGGGCGCTGGACCAGCGTCCTGCCTTGGCATGGGAGCGCAGGCCACCACCAATATTCCCATCCATAACGATGTCATGCACAACCGAGCTTTAGACAAGGACAATTCTCGCGGTGATAAGCACTGCCGGTTAGACTTCCCCGTAAGGATTGCAGTATCGATTCCGGGGATAAATTGTGTCAAACCAAAGCGGCCGTTTGTTTATTGTAGCCACCCCGATTGGCAATCTGGGCGATATCACTGAGCGCGCCCGCGAGATCTTGGCCGGAGTGGATCGTGTTGCTGTTGAGGATACCCGCCATAGTGGGCGTTTGCTCGCAAAACTAGGGATCCGTCGGCCATTATTGAGTGTGCATGAGCATAATGAACTCAGCCGCGTTGATCAGGTGATTGAGAAGATTCATGGGGGTGAGGATATTGCGCTCATTAGTGATGCCGGAACGCCACTCATCAGTGATCCGGGCTATCGCTTGGTAAAAGCGGCGAAAGCCGCCGCGATTGAAGTATTAACCATTCCTGGCCCCAGCAGTGTTATGGCGGCGTTATCCGTGTCAGGCCTCCCAACGGATCGATTTACTTTTGAGGGCTTTTTGCCGGCTCGCGCAGCCGCGCGGCAGCGTCGACTCAAAGCACTGGCTAGGCTAGAGCAAACATTGGTGCTCTTAGAGGCTGGCCGACGGGTGCCGCAAGCGTTGCATGATCTAGCCCACGCGCTGGGTCCCAATCGAGAAGCCGCCCTTTGTCGCGAGCTGACTAAGCGCTTTGAGACTACCGAGACCGACACCTTGGAGAGATTAATCCAATGGATTGCAGCGGACTCAGATCGCACACGTGGGGAGTTTGTGATTGTGGTGGCCGCGGGTGAGTCGGCAAACGCCATCGAGCACGCTGAGTTACCGCCAATTACAGAAATCTTAAGTCTTTTGCGCCATGAGGGGTTAGGCGCTAAGGCGGCTGCCCGCGTTGCGGCCCGTCTGACGGGGCAATCAGCCAATGCGCTGTATACTCTAGCGATTGCTGCTGGATCGGATGCAACCAAACCCTCAGATTAGGTTATCGGGTGTTAGACTGCGCTCGGAAGTCGGCCGGGCAGCCGCTACGTGAACAGCGTGGAGGAAAGTCCGGGCTCCATTGGGCAGGGTGCCAGGTAATGCCTGGGCGGCGTGAGCTGACGGAAAGTGCCGCAGAAAATATACCGCCGATGGCGTTCCTTTTAGGACGCACAGGTAAGGTTGAAATGGTGTGGTAAGAGCGCACCGCGCGGGTGGCAACACTTCGCGGCAAGGTAAACCCCACTCGGAGCAAGACCAAATAGGGGGGCATACGCGTGGCCCGCGCGGCTCCCGGGTAGGTCGCATGAGGTGTCTGGTGACAGGCATCCTAGATGAATGGCTGCTCTCGACAGAACCCGGCTTACAGGCCGGCTTCCACTTTTCTTTATTAAAGCGAATTCTCGCTTCTATTCTTAAATCAATGTTTTAAAAACTTATTTTTCGGCTGACTTATGTTCCTTAGGCCTCGCTTTCTCAGGGTGGCGTAAGTCACTGTCATATTGGGAAAAATTCATTATTTGTCGGCTTGACGCCGATGAATTTGCTGTCTAGAGTGTGTCCGGAAGTGGGAAGAAGTGGCAAAGAATGGTGAATTAGGGTAGATCGAGGGTTAGCCGGTGTTTCGTGGTGTTACGCATATCAATCTCGATGCAAAAGGGCGGATTGCATTCCCAAGCCGCTATCGAGAGCGGCTGAGCGAAATCTGTGATGGCAATTTGGTCGTTACAGTGGATCGCGATCACTGCCTGCTGGTTTACCCCCTGCCTGAGTGGGAGCGCATTGAACAAAAATTAGTGCGTTTACCTAGCCTTAATCGCAGCGCTCGGCGTTTGCAGCGGTTACTCATTGGTCATGCAACTGAGTGCCAACTTGATGGCAGTGGCCGCATTCTATTGCCGCCGCCACTAAGAGGTTTTGCTGGGTTAGAGAAACATACCGTTTTAATAGGCCAGGGCAATAAGTTTGAGCTCTGGGACGAGCAGGCTTGGACGCATCGGCGTGATGAGTGGATTGCCGAGGCAGCCGAGTCTGAGGAGCTTCCAGGTGACCTTGAATCATTATCACTATAGGTCTCTGCCATGAGTCAGGACGGCCCTGTTCACCAACCCGTTATGCTCGAACGCGCGGTCGCCGCCCTCACGCCGCAGGCCGGCGGTACCTATGTCGATGGAACCTATGGTCGTGGTGGGCATGCCATGGCGTTGCTTTCTGCGCTCGATAATAGCGCCTGCCTGTGGTTGGTTGATCGTGACCCTGATGCGATTGCGCTTGCACAGGCTCGGCATGGAGATGATCCACGGTGTCATATTTTACAGGCCAGCTTTGCTGATGTGGGTGAGCATTTACGCGCAGCGGGATTGGCTGGGCGAATTGCCGGAATTTTACTCGATCTGGGCGTCTCATCACCGCAATTAGATGATCCAGAGCGCGGATTTAGTTTTATGCGCGAAGGCCCTCTCGATATGCGCATGGATAACACGCAGGGCGAGACAGCGGCGCAGTGGCTAGCGCGAGTTGATGAAGCAACGCTAATCGATGTGTTACGCCGCGATGGCGAAGAGCGTTACGCGCGCCGTATTGCCAGCGCGATCTGTCAGGCGCGGCAAGCCGGAGAACTACCCCAAACAACAACCGCTTTGGCGCAGTTAATTGCCAATGCAGTGCCACGTCCCGAACCCGGCAAGCATCCAGCGACTCGTAGTTTTCAGGCTATCCGTATTCACCTCAATGACGAGCTCGGTGCGCTCGATCGTCTACTCGATGATGTCTGCGAACTACTTGGCCCTGCCGGACGTCTTGTCGTGATTAGTTTTCATTCGTTGGAAGATCGCCGGGTAAAACGCTTTATTGCGCGTCACTCCCAAGTCGGTGATCTGCCACCGGGTGCTGGCATGGTGCCACCCGAGAGACAGCCGCGGTTGCGCCGCATTGGTGGTGCGCAACGTCCGGATGGCATGGAAATTAGCGCGAACCCTCGTGCCCGCAGTGCCACCCTTCGAGTCGCGGAGCGCTTGCGATGAAAAGCGCAATGTTATGGGTAATCATTCTGACGGTGGCAGTTGTCACTTCAGCCATTGCGGTGGTGGAGGTCAAACACCAAGCCCGGCGTTTATTTGTTGACCTAGAGGCCCAGTACGACGAGCGCGATCGATTGAATACGGAGTGGAGCCGATTACGCCTTGAGCAGGGGGCGCTAGCAACACACTCACGTGTTGAGCGCTTAGCGCGGGAGACGTTGCAAATGCGTCAGCCGACTAGCGAGACGACCCAGCTCATTGAGATTGATGCGAGCGGGGCAAGCCAATGACTCGCGAAGTCCAACAACCCATGCCATTGCCCGCCTGGCGTCGCGGACTGGTCACTCTCGTGTTGCTGGTGCTGCCCGTACTGTTACTGGGTCAAGGTATATCCCTGCAACTTCTCGAAGGTGACTTTCTGCAAGGCCAAGGCGATCAGCGGCATTTGCGGGTTGAAGTCCTGCCGGCGCACCGTGGCGCTATTCATGATCGACATGGCGAGCCGCTCGCGATTAGCGCACCAGTGGATACGGTTTGGGCAAATCCTGGTGTTTTGCTTGCGAAAGCTAAGCCTGAATCGCTATCCGAGTTGGCTGAGGTATTGAGCCTAGATCTTCGCGCCTTACGAGATGATTTAAAAAAACGTGAGACGCGAGAATTTATCTATATCCGTCGGCATGTGGACCCTCGCATTGCTGATGCCGTGATGGATCTTAAGCTCCCCGGTATTGCCTTACAGCGTGAGTATCGACGGTTTTATCCTGCCGGCGAGGTTACTGGCCATGTGCTGGGTTTTACCAATATTGATGATCGCGGTCAGGAAGGAATCGAGCTGACTTATGATGAATGGCTATCTGGCAGTCCGGGTGCCAAGCATGTTCTGCGTGATCGTCGTGGCCGAAATATTGAGGATGTTGAGCGCTTACAAGAGCCTGAGCCGGGTCGTGATCTAACCCTTACCCTCGATCAACGTTTGCAATATATCGCTTATCGCGAGTTAAAAGCCGCGGTAGAGCGGCATGGTGCTCGGGGTGGGTCAGTGGTGCTGATGGACCCTACGACTGGCGAGATTTTGGCGATGGTCAATCAGCCGGCTTTTAATCCTAATCGCCGCTCAGATATTACCGGCGGGCGCTATCGTAACCGCGCGGTGACCGATACGTATGAACCGGGCTCAGTTATTAAGCCATTCACCATTGCCGCTGCACTGCGAAGCGGTGAGTACGTGGCCGATACGGCGGTGGATACAACACCTGGCGTGATGCGGGTTGCCGGACATGAAGTACGCGATGTGCGCGATTTTGGCCCACTTGATGTGGCATCTGTCCTTAAAAAATCGAGTAATGTGGGTGCGGCAAAAATCGCGCTCGATCTAGGCGAAGGCCAGGTCTGGCGAGTGCTCAATGAAGTTGGCTTTGGTCAGCCTAGTGGTGTGATGTTCCCGGGCGAGGCGAGTGGTCACTTATCAGCGATGCCAACGGAGCGACCCGTTGAGCGCGCCACGCTTGCTTTTGGGTATGGCGTTTCGGTCAGCAATTTACAATTAGCGCGGGCTTATTCTGCAATTGCAGCGGATGGACAATTGCCAAGACCACGGCTGCTCACCAACGCCAATGCAGCGGCGGCGGAATCAGTAATGTCAACCGAGGTCGCCACTGCGTTACGCAGCATGTTGGCGGCAGTTACCGAATCCGGTGGTACGGCGACGCAAGCGGCTATTCCGGGTTATCGAGTTGCTGGTAAAACAGGAACGAGTCGCAAAGCTGTGGCAGGCGGATATGCCGAGAGCCTCTATATCTCTACGTTCGCCGGCATGGCACCCGCCAGGGAACCACGCTTTGTGGCGGTGGTGAGCATTGATGAGCCAACTGGTGAGGATTACTACGCAGGCCCAGTTGCGGGGCCTGTGTTTAAGTCTGTGATGTCGGCTGCATTGCGTTTATATGATGTGCCGCCAGAAGATCCCACGAGTGCAGCTGCGTTGACCGTGGCGCAAGGAGGGCAGCCATGATGCCTGTCCGTCGCATCGATGATTTGCTAGCGCCATGGGTATCGGTATCCACAAACGCCACCTCACCACTTACGGGGATCAGTCTTGACTCCCGAGATGTCACGCCTGGTGGCTTATTTCTGGCACTAGCTGGAGCACATGTGCATGGCATCGATTTTCTTGACTCCGTATTAACGGCCGGCGCTGCGGTTGTTGTTTTTGAGCCCAGCGCTGGCGTATCGGTTGAGTCAATCACAAAACGCTGCCAGGCCAAGGGCGTTCAAGCTATTGGCTTGCCTGATTTGCCGCGTTACGTCAGCGAGATTGCGGCACGATTTTACGGTTACCCCGGACATGAGTTACGTCTCATTGCGGTTACCGGCACTGACGGCAAAAGCTCGGTGGCACATTACCTTACACAAATATTTGACCGTTTAGGCAGCGATAGCGCGGTAATGGGTACGCTTGGGTGGGGGCGCTTGTCGGATTTACAACCGACTCAACACACCACAACCGATCCGATTACCGTGCAGGCGCGGCTTGCCGCATTGGTCGCTGAGGGTGTGCGCTCGGTTGTAATGGAAGTCTCCTCGCATGCGCTCGCACAATATCGCGTCGAAGCGGTGCCCTTTGCTACCGCTATCCTGACAACGATGGGCCGTGATCATTTGGACTATCACGGGTGTCTCGAGGCCTATCATGCGGCCAAGCGACGGTTATTCGCTTGGCCAACGCTTGAACTGCAAATCTTAAATTCAGACGATGCGGTCGGCCGCGAGCTCGCAGTCAGTGCCGATGCATCAAGCACTGTAAGGACATACGGCTGGGCGGCGGACGCTGATTATCGTCTAACCACTGCCCAACCTCGCCGCGACGGCTTGGATTTGGTCATTGACCATGCGGGCACCCGTTCGACGATTCATTTGGCCTTGCTTGGGCGTTTTAATGCGATGAACGCGGTTGCGGCACTCGCCGCAGCGGTGGACGATCAGCCAATGCACTCGTTGCTACCAATTCTGTCTGAATTACAACCTGTGCCGGGTCGCATGGAGCGGTTTATTGCACCGGCTAAACCGCTTGTTGTGGTTGACTATGCGCATACACCAGGTGCGCTTGAGGCCGCTTTGACTGCCTTGCGTGAACACACCACCGGCAAACTTTGGTGCGTATTTGGCTGTGGCGGTGAGCGCGACCGAGGTAAGCGTCCTCTTATGGGCGAGGTGGCAGCGAGACTTGCCGATCATATTGTGCTGACCAACGACAATCCACGGGGTGAGCCGGAGGCGGGCATTATTGATGAGATTCGTGCGGGTATAGCAAACGGCCATGCCACCGAGGTAATTAGCGATCGCTACCAAGCGATTGCCAGTGCCATTAATCAAGCCGCGGCGGGCGATACCGTGTTGGTGGCGGGAAAAGGCCATGAGACCGAGCAGTGTTTAGCCGATCGTCGTCTAGACTTTAGTGATCGCGATACCGCCGATGCCTTGTTGCAGCGGAGGGCGAGCTAATGCGTGCGGTGCGATTACGCGTTCTTGCAACTGAGCTTGGTGGGCGTTGCCGTGGTGATGACATCGAGATAACCGGTGCGGCCATTGATTCGCGGCGTATTCAGCCGGGTGATTTATTTATTGCCCTGCCGGGCGAGCATGCCGATGGTCATGCCTTTGTTGAGGCAGCCATTGAGGCGGGTGCTAGTGCTGCAATGGTGCGTGATTTCATCGCGGCCGATGTGCCGCAGTGGCGCGTTGATGATCCCTATCGCGGTTTAATCGAGCTTGCCTGTTGGGCACGTGCGTCAATCAACGCTCGGGTGATTGGCGTTACCGGCAGTAATGGTAAGACCACGGTTAAAGAAATGTTGGCCCGTATCCTCAATGAACAGGGCGCTACTCAGGCCACGTTAGGCAATCTGAATAATGAACTCGGGGTCCCGCTAACCCTCTGTCAGCTCTGCCCAAGTAGTCGTTATGCAGTGATTGAGATGGGCTGTGGGCGTACGGGTGATATTGCCTTGTTGGCGAGTTGGGCACGGCCCGACATTGGACTTGTGAACAATGTCTCGGCGGCGCATTTAGCAGGCTTTGGCAGCGTTGAGGCCATCGCGCACTGCAAAGGTGAGTTATTCACTGCGCTCTCTGCCGATGGTTATGCGGTGGTTAATGCCGATGATCCGTACGCTGCGCTTTGGGAGGAGCAAGCTGCGCACTGCCGCATTGTTCGGTTTAGCTTGCGCGGTGAAGCTGCTGAGGTGAGCGGCCAAGTGCTTGAGGATGGACGCTTGAGGGTGTCTTTCCCCGCAGAAGAGATAACGCTTAGCGTGCCGCTTGCCGGCAGGCATAATCACTACAACGCGCTGGCTGCGGCAACCACCGCTTGGGTAGCGGGTGCGAGTACCACGGCAATTCAGGCGGGTTTGGCTCAGGTAGAGCCTGTGGCTGGGCGCCTGCAAACCCTGCAGGGGCCAGTTGGCAGTCAACTTATCAATGATAGCTACAACGCGAACCCCGCCTCGTTGCGGGCTGCACTAGAGACAGCAACGACTGATGACGCTCGTGTTTGGCTGGTCCTTGGCGATATGGCCGAGCTTGGAGAGGACGCCGGCGCATTTCATTTTGAAGCGGGTTTGTTTGCCCGATCTTTAGGCGTAGAGCGCTTATACACCCTAGGCCCATTGAGTGCGCAGGCCGCCACCGCATTCGGTAAAAACAGCTATAACGCTAAAGACCATGCGGCGTTGATTGCGCAGTTACATAGCGATTTGCGCTCTGATGTGCGGGTGTTAATAAAAGGCTCCCGCGCCGCACGAATGGATCAAGTGGTCGCGGCATTATCTGAACCAACGGGCAAGGAGGGTGCGGCATGTTGTTAATGCTAGCGGATTGGCTTGCCGGTTTTTACAGCGCGTTTAATGTTTTTCAATATCTGACCTTTCGGGCCATTTTAGGCACGCTCACTGCATTAGGTATTGGGTTAATTGTTGGGCCTTGGCTCATTCGCCGACTTAAGCGCTATCAGGTAGGCCAACAAGTTCGTGAAGATGGTCCAGTTAGCCATTACGCCAAGGCCGGTACACCTACCATGGGCGGTGCGCTGATGCTGGTGGGTATTGCCACGGGCACATTACTGTGGGGAGATCTCACCAGTCGGCACGTCTGGTTGGTGCTCATCACGACGCTCGTGTTCGGGTTGATTGGGGGCGTTGATGACTGGTTTAAGCTCACTCGCGGCAGTAGTGAAGGGTTAAGCGCGCGGACGAAGTTTTTCTACCAGAGCATCGCGGGGCTGATCGCCGGTGCCGTGCTCTACCTCACCGCTGCAACACCCATAGAAACCAGCTTTATCCTGCCTTTACTCAAAGATGTAGCCATTCCGCTTGGCAGCTTAATGATTCCACTGACATGGCTTGTCGTTGTCGGTGCCTCAAATGCGGTTAATCTCACCGATGGCCTTGATGGCCTGGCGATTATGCCCACGGTATTAGTCGCCGGCGCGTTAGGCGTATTTGCGTATGCGAGCGGCAATATTAATTTTTCTGATTATTTGGGTATCCCCTATGTCGCCGGTGTGGGCGAGCTCATTGTCTTTGCCGGCGCCCTGGTGGGCGCGGGGCTTGCGTTTCTATGGTTTAACACCTATCCAGCGCAAGTATTTATGGGGGATGTGGGTGCGCTGGCGTTAGGTGCGGCACTCGGCATGATCGCCATGCTCGTCCGTCAGGAGGTGGTGTTATTCATCATGGGCGGTGTGTTCGTTGCTGAAACGGTCTCTGTGATGCTGCAGGTGTTTTGGTATAAGCAGACCGGGCGCCGAATTTTCCGCATGGCACCACTACATCATCACTTTGAACTCAAGGGTTGGCCGGAGCCGCGGGTGATTGTGCGGTTTTGGATTATCTCAGTCATTCTTGTTTTGGTGGGTCTTGCGACCCTGAAGCTGCGGTGATGGCGGAGGGGCTTATGATAACGCACCAAGCGCTCGATGCCGTTATTGTGGGGCTGGGTGAGTCTGGGTTTGCGTGTTTTCAACATCTGCGCGAGCAGGGCTTAGCCGTGGGCGTGGTGGATACGCGTGAGCAACCACCACGGGCCCCGGATTTGAACGCGCAATATCCGGATGCTTGCTATGCCTTTGGCGGCATGGATGTTGACTGGCTAATGGATGCGCAGGCGTTGGTATTAAGCCCCGGCATTGATCCGCGAGATCCGCTAGTACAGCGTTTTGCTGAACAAGGCGGGCAAATAACCGGTGAGATCGAGCTTTTTGCGCGTGCGGTGAGCGCACCGGTGATTGCGATTACTGGCTCCAACGGCAAAAGCACTGTCACAGAGATGCTCGCGGCAATGGCGGCTAAGGCGGGTATTTATGCGGCTGCCGGTGGCAATTTAGGCCCGCCCGCTCTGGATTTACTGCGTGATCACCCGCAAGCGGAATGCTACATCCTAGAGCTCTCAAGCTTTCAATTAGAAACAACCTGCACACTGAAACCGCGCGTCGCAGCGGTGCTGAACCTAAGCCCTGATCATCTTGATCGCTATACGGATATGCGCGCTTACGCCAACGCCAAAGCGCGCATTTTAAAAGGGGCGCGTCATGCAGTGCTCAATGTCGATGATGCGGCGGTTCGATCAATGGCCAAAACCGATGCCGTTGTGAGTTGGTTTAGTGATCAGGCAACGGGACGCCCGGCTGGTTGGCGAGTTCAGGACGAACACGATGAGTCTTGGCTGTGTCATGGCGAGCGGCGGCTAATGGCCGCCTCTGAACTCTGTGTATTGGGTCGACACAATGCGGCTAATGCGCTTGCCGCGCTTGCGATTGGCCATGCAGCCGGATGGGATGAGTCTGCCATGATCGAGGCGCTGCGTGGTTTTACAGCGTTAGCGCATCGAACAGAATCGCTAGGCATTCATGGCGGACGCCTTTGGGTGAATGACTCAAAAGCCACCAATGTCGCCTCAGCGCTAGCCGCATTGCAGGGAATGACTGAGACGGTTGTTTTGTTGGCAGGGGGCCAAGGTAAGGACCAAGATTTTTCTGCACTAGGCCCCGCGCTGGCCGATAAAGGCCGAGCGGCTGTGTTGTTTGGGGTGGATGCCCCGCTGCTAGCCGATGCGCTTGCCTCGTGGGTGCCCGTGCATATTGTCGCGGATTTAAAGGCTGCCATGGTCAAGGCGATGGCAGTCTCCCAGCCGGGTGATGCGGTTGTGCTGGCGCCGGCGTGTGCAAGCTTGGATCAGTTTCGTGATTATCGTGAGCGCGGGGATTGTTTTTGTTCCCTGATAATGGAGGTGGCTAATGACTGAGGGCGTAATGCGGCCTCGTCTTGAGGCCATGCTTGGTTTTCGCCGTGGACTCCCGATTGAGCTTGATCGGACCTTGCTGATTGCGGTTTTGATCTTGGTGGGCATCGGTCTTGTCATGGTGGCATCAGCTTCGGTGGCCGTGGCAGAGCAAAACAATCGCGGACAGTTACACTTTTTGTTGCGTCAGATTTTGTTTTTGCTGCCAGCCGGGTTAGCGGCATTCGCGGCTTTTCAAATGCCGCTTGCCACGCTGCGGGTACTCTCTGGGCCGCTGTTATTGTTTGGTTTTTTCCTACTCATGTTGGTGCTTGTGCCCGGTGTGGGGCATGAGGCGAATGGTGCAACGCGCTGGCTGCCGTTGGGGCCGATTAATTTGCAGGTCTCAGAAGTGGCTCGGGTTTGCTTGCTGATCTACATGGCAGGCTATTTACAGCGCCATGGTGCCGCTCTAAAAACAACTGCACAAGCCCTTGTCTCGCCAGCGCTTATTTTGGCCTTCGCCGCGGTATTGCTTCTCGCACAGCCAGACTTCGGCGCTTTAGCCGTACTAGCCGCGACCATTGGGAGTGTGTTTTTTATCGCCGGACTGCCCATGTTGGTGGTCCTTGCACTGTTAGCCCTTGCGATAGGTCTTGGTTGGTTGTTGATTTTCTCATCGCCCTACCGCCTAGAGCGACTAACGGCATTTCGCGATCCATGGGCTGACCCATTTGATAGTGGTTTTCAGCTTGCTCAGTCATTAATCGCGGTAGGCCGTGGCGAGTGGTTTGGGGTGGGTTTAGGCAATAGCGTACAAAAGCTTTTCTATTTGCCTGAAGCGCATACCGACTTTGTCTTTGCGGTGTTAGCTGAAGAGCTTGGCTTTGTTGGAATGAGTGTTGTCATCCTGCTCTACGGTTTTATTGTTCTTCGTGCTTGTCGCATTGGTTCTGCGAGTTTTCAAGCCGGTGAGCATTTTGGTGGGCTGTTGGCCTATGGCATTGCGGTGAGCTTGGGCCTTCAGGCGTTTATTAACATGGGCGTAAATTTAGGACTCCTGCCAACAAAAGGGCTCACGCTGCCATTAATGAGTTACGGCGGTAGTAGCTTAGTCATGAGTGCGGCGGTGGTGGGAATACTTCTGCGAGTGGACCGCGAACGCCGGCAAAGCGAGCGCACGAGTAGTGCCATCGTTAATGGTGGTGGATCATGAGTGAGCGGCCGGTCATGATTATTGCAGGGGGCACAGGGGGGCATGTATTCCCGGCCTTAGCGGTTGCTCAAGTCTTGCATCAGCGAGCGATTCCCGTGGTTTGGTTAGGCACATCAATGGGGCTAGAGGCACGGGTCGTGTCGGAGGCTGGTTTTACGCTTGAGACCGTTAGCGTTAAAGGCCTGCGTGGAAATGGTTGGCGTGGTTGGCTTAAAGCGCCGTTAATTCTGCTGCGCGCGCTGCTGCAAACCTTAGCGATTATGCGCCGGTACAACCCGCGCGTGGTTTTAGGCATGGGGGGTTATGTTACCGGCCCAGGCGGCATAGCAGCGCGGTTGAGTGGGCGGCCATTAGTCATTCATGAACAAAATGCCATCCCAGGATTAACCAATCGACTTCTAGCACGCCTGGCACAACGGGTTCTAACAGGCTTAGATGCGCCGGTCGGCCGACCGGGTCAATCTGAGCTTATTGGGAATCCAGTTCGCGCTGAACTCACCGCGCTCGCCGCGCCAATGACGCGTTATCAGCAAGCGCGAACGCCGAGTCGGTTGTTAGTCGTTGGCGGTAGCCTTGGGGCATTGCGTTTGAACGAGGTGGTACCAGCTGCGCTCGCTCATATTCCCCTTGAGCAACGCCCAGAGGTGCTCCATCAAGCCGGACTGCGCACGTTAACGGCCGCCCGAGAGGCATATCAACGCGCCCATGTTAATGCGCAAGTCACCGCCTTCATTGAAGACATGGCAGCGGCCTACGCTTGGTGTGATCTGATCATTTGCCGGGCCGGCGCTTTGACCATATCGGAATTAGCGGTTGTCGGCGTCCCCGCTATTTTGGTGCCTTATCCGCACGCCGTAGACGATCATCAAAGTGCCAATGCCGGATTTTTAACCCAAGCCAAAGCCGCCGTCATGATGTCTGATGCGAGCTTGTCACCGGCGGCACTGGCCGCTGAATTATCCAACCTACTCAGCAATCATGAGCAACGGCTCACTATGGCCAACGCGGCGCGTGCGCAGGGCCGGCCAGAAGCTGCCCAGCAGGTGGCTGACATTTGTCTTGAGGTGGCGGCATGATCGATCGAATGAATCTTCAAGCCGGTGGCCCGGGGGCGATGGGTCAAGTAAGGCGCTTGCATTTTGTTGGTATCGGCGGCGCCGGTATGGGCGGGATCGCAGAGGTGATGCTTAATTTGGGCTATCAAGTCAGTGGTTCAGATTTGCGCGAGAACCCGGTTGTGAGTCACCTGCGCGATTTTGGTGCCGTGGTTCATATTGGTCATGACGCGAGCTATGTCGATGCGGCAGACGCCGTGGTGACATCGAGTGCAGTGACCGAGACCAATCCGGAGGTGGTTGCTGCTCGAGCCAAGCGTCTTCCTGTTGTTCCTCGAGCCGAAATGCTAGCCGAATTAATGCGGTTTCGCTTTGGCATTGCGGTGGCGGGCACCCATGGCAAAACCACAACAACGAGTTTGGTCGCGAGTATTTTAGCCGAGGCGGACTTAGATCCGACCTTTGTGATTGGTGGCCGGCTTAACAGTGCAGCGAGTCATGCGCGCTTGGGCGCGGGACGCTACCTCGTGGCTGAAGCGGATGAGAGCGATGCCTCGTTTCTTTATCTAAACCCAATGCTTGCCGTTGTCACCAACATCGATGCGGATCACCTCGAGACCTATGGTGGTGACTTTCAGCGCTTGCGCAGCACTTTTATCGAGTTCATTCACCATTTGCCGTTCTATGGCCTCGCGGTGCTGTGTGATGATGATCCGGAATTGCATGAGCTCATCAATGAGTTGGCACGTCCGGTTCGGACTTATGGCTTTGGCGAGCAGGCCGATTTGCGCGCGATGGACGTGGTGTCAGATGCCGGGCAAACGCATTTTACGCTGCATAACGCCGGTTATGAGCCGCTGCCGGTAACGCTCAATATGCCCGGGCGGCATAACGTATTAAATGCACTCGGCGCCATTGCCGTGGCGCGTGCACTCGATGTGTCCGACTCAGCCATTCAGCAGGCATTAGCGAGCTTTTCGGGCATAGGTCGGCGCTTTCAACAGCTAGGAACGCTGCCTTGTGGTGACGGCCAAGTGCGGTTAATGGATGACTATGCTCACCATCCCAAAGAAATTGCTGCGGTGCTCGAAGCGCTGCGAAGTAACTGGCCAGATCGGCGCTTAGTGATTGCTTTTCAACCGCATCGTTACAGTCGGACTCGCGATTTATTTGAAGATTTCGTGCGCGTACTCAGCGATGCAGATGTGCTGTTAGTAAGCGATGTTTATGCCGCGGGTGAAGCGCCGGTGTCCGGGGCGGATGCGCGGAGCTTGTGCCGTGCGATTCGGTCGCGTGGTCAAGTTGATCCGGTTTTTGTTGGTGGCATTGATGAGCTCTGCGAATTGCTGCCCGGCATGCTGCAGCCGAATGATGTAGTGATCACGCTCGGTGCGGGCAGCATCGGTGGGGCTTTACCACGATTAATTGAGCAAGCGGAGGAGCGGCTATGACCGCGCTGCGCGGAAGATTACGTGAGGCAGTGCCGATGGCGCGCTACACCACATGGCGCGTGGGTGGTCCGGCGGAGTGTCTGTTTGAACCGGCTGATGCGGCTGATTTGGGCGTGTTTTTAGCGAGCGATAAAGCGGCGCGTCCGTTTTTCTGGTTAGGACTAGGCAGCAATTTATTAGTCCGTGATGGCGGTCTTCGCGGGTCAGTCATTCGGTTACATCGCGGTCTTTCAGAGATTACCGATTTAGGCGCTGGGCGCGTGCAAGCTGGCGCGGGTGTCGCCTGCGCTAAATTAGCGCGCTGGTGTGGTCGTCAAGGCTATGCCGAGGCGGCTTTTTTGGCGGGAATTCCCGGCACCGTGGGCGGTGCGTTAGCGATGAATGCTGGCGCGTGGGGTGGCGAGACCTGGGCGCAAGTGAAGACGGTGGAGACCGTGGATGCCCGTGGTCATGCTCATCGACGGCATCGCAGTGACTATCAAGTCGGTTATCGCGAGGTTCAAGGCCCGGATAACGAATGGTTTACCACCGCGATTTTTCAATTCAGTCCGGGTGCGGATCCAACGGCGCTACAAGAGCATGTTCGCGAATTACTCGGTGAGCGAGCGCGGACGCAACCCACCGGTATGGCCAGCGGCGGTTCTGTGTTCCGCAACCCACCCGGTGATCATGCGGCACGTCTAATTGAAGCGGCGGGTCTTAAGGGGGTTCAGCAAGGCGGAGCGTGGGTTTCGGATAAACATGCGAATTTCATCGTTCATGACGGTGATGCCCGGGCAGCGGATATTGAAAATCTCATCGAGCATATCCAGCACACCGTTGAGGCCGCCTATGGCGTTCATCTGCAGCCGGAGGTGCGCATTGTTGGTGAAGAGGTTAGCCATGCGCATTGACGCTCAGCCAAATCCCGCACAGTTGGGCCGCGTCGCTGTGCTCTGCGGCGGGTATTCAGCGGAGCGAGAGATTTCGCTCGCTAGTGGCGAGGCTTGTTTAGCCGCCCTACAAGCGCGTGGGGTGGTAGCCGAGGCCTTTGATCCAGCAGCAAGATCGATAAGCGAGATGAAGGATTTTGATCGCGCTTTGATTGCGCTGCATGGCCCGGGCGGCGAGGACGGTAGCATTCAAGGCGCCCTTGAAACGCTTGCCGTTCCCTATACCGGCAGCGGTGTGCTTGGCTCGGCCTTGGCAATGGATAAGTTGCAAAGCAAACGCATATGGCAGGCCATGGGTTTGCCTACACCAGCATTTCGGGTTTTACACGGACCTGAGGATATTGAGCCGACGTTGACCGCATTGTCACTGCCGTTGTTTGTAAAGCCGCTTAATGAGGGCTCGAGCCTTGGCACCTCCCGCGTTGAGCGTAGCCAAGATTTGTTGGCGGCTTTTGAGACAGCGCGTGGCTTTGGCCAAACAGTGCTCGTTGAGCGCTGTATTGAGGGCCCTGAATACACCCTCGGTTTACTGAATGGCGAGGCGCTGGCGGCCATCCGCATTGAGGTGAGCGCCAACTTCTATGACTTCGAGGCGAAATACCGCTCAGATGCCACCCGAATGTTGATTCCGAGTGGCTTATCGGCCAGTCAAGAAAAGGCACTGACGGTCTTATCACAACAAGCGTTTACGGGCATTGGAGCGACAGGTTGGGGTCGGGTGGATGTGATGGCCGACGCCGCGGGGCAATTTTGGTTGCTTGAGGTAAATACGGTCCCCGGTATGACAGATCACTCTCTCGTACCGGAAGCGGCTCGGGCACACGGTATCGATCAGGAGGAGCTGGTCTGGCGAATCCTGCTGACTAGCTGGAGGCATGGTGAAATCCATTGATCAGGCGATTTCGACAAGGCACGCGGGTGCTAATAGGGATTGGTTTGGTGTTGGCGCTGAGCGCGGCAGCAACGGTCAGTCTCGAGCGCTGGAAAAGTGGCTGGTTAATGCCACTCGATACGGTGCGCTTCGACGGCGAGCTTGGCCGGCTGCAGGAGAGCGAGTTACGTCAAGCGGTTGCCGGCGCTCTAGGCGGCGGCTTTTTAGGAATCGATGTCGCGGGGATTCGGCGTTCAGTGGAGGCCTTGGCTTGGGTGGATACAGCGGCCGTGCGGCGGGTTTGGCCCGATGCATTGCAAATCACGATCAGCGAGCAAAAACCCATCGCGCAATGGGGCGAGACGGCATTAATGAATGCCAACGCGCATGTGTTCCGACCGCGCACCATTCCCAAGGATCTGATTCGGCTCGATGGACCGCCTGGCAGCGCTCAGCGGGTGCTCAAGCGCTATCGGCGGCTCCAGGAAATGCTCTCGGAACAAGGCTTAGAAGCTTCAGGATTGGCGCTCGACGAACGCCGGGCTTGGACGTTAACACTCACCAATGGTGGTGTTATTCAGCTTGGGCGCGAGGCGATCGAGGCTCGATTAACACGAATGCTCGCGGCATGGCCGCAGGTTTCACAAGCGCAAACACGCGCACTCGCGGTGGCGGATCTGCGCTATCCCAACGGTTTTGCCCTGCGTTGGCAGGACGAGGACTGAGGTAATGACAAAAAAGCAAGAACGCAATTTGCTGGTTGGCCTTGATATCGGCACGTCAAAGGTTGTGGCGATTGTTGGCGAGATGCAAGCCGATGGTGATGTCGAGGTGATTGGTATTGGCTCTCATCCCTCCCGCGGCCTGAAAAAAGGCGTCGTGGTTAATATCGAATCCACCGTGCAATCTATTCAGCGAGCGGTGGAAGAGGCCGAGCTAATGGCCGGCTGCCAGATCCACTCGGTCTACGCCGGCATCGCGGGCAGTCATGTTCGTTCACTGAATTCTCACGGCATTGTTGCGATTAAAGATAAAGAGGTGGCGAGCGGGGATGTTGATCGCGTCCTTGATGCCGCACGGGCAGTCGCCATTCCTGCTGATCAGGAAATCCTCCACACGCTGCCGCAGGAGTACATCATCGATAGCCAAGAGGGTGTGCGTGAGCCTATTGGTATGTCGGGCGTTCGGCTTGAAGCCAAAGTCCATATGGTCACAGGCGCGGTCAGCGCGGCGCAAAACATTATTAAATGTATTCGCCGCTGCGGCCTCGAAGTCGATGACATCATTCTTGAGCAATTGGCTTCGAGTCATGCGGTCTTAACCGATGATGAAAAAGAGCTGGGTGTGTGCTTGGTGGATATTGGGGGCGGTACAACCGATATCGCGGTCTTCACCGATGGGGCTATTCGCCACACAGCCGTGATTCCGATTGCTGGCGATCAGGTCACCAATGATATTGCGGTTGCGCTGCGCACGCCGACGCAAAATGCCAATGACATCAAAATTCGCTATGCCTGCGCGCTCTCGCAGCTTGCAAGTACGGACGAGACGATTGAAGTCCCTTCCGTTGGCGATCGGCCGCCACGCCGACTCTCACGCCAAACACTCGCTGAGGTTGTTGAGCCCCGATATGAAGAGCTCATGACACTGGTGCAGGCCGAGCTTCGTCGCAGCGGATTTGAAGATCTGATCGCTGCGGGTGTGGTGCTGACTGGCGGTAGCGCAAAAATGGAGGGCGCCGTTGAGCTCGCTGAGGAGGTTTTCCACTCCCCGGTGCGCTTAGGCTTGCCACAGCATATGACCGGGCTGACCGACGTCGTCCGCAATCCCATTTATGCCACGGGGGTAGGGCTGCTGCATTGCGGCCATCGCCACCGTGACGATAGACATCCGGATTTCTCCAGCAGCCGTCGCCATGTCGGCGCGGTCTGGGATCGGATGAAAGACTGGTTCAGGGGTAATTTTTGATTCGCTAGAGGAGGTCCAGCGATGTTTGAACTGATGGATTCATTTAACCAAAACGCGGTGATTAAAGTCATTGGTGTCGGTGGTGGCGGCGGTAACGCCGTTCAGCACATGGTGGCAGCGGATGTTGATGGAGTAGATTTTATCTGCGCCAATACCGATGCTCAGGCACTCAAAAACAGTGCAGCGCGAACCGCTCTGCAATTAGGCCAAGAGATCACGAAAGGCTTAGGCGCGGGTGCTAACCCCACGGTGGGCCGTAACGCCGCGGAGGATGATCGTGATCGTATCTCCGAGGTGTTAGACGGTGCGGATATGGTGTTTATCACCGCGGGTATGGGAGGTGGCACTGGAACGGGTGCTGCACCTGTTGTGGCTCAAATTGCTCGAGAAATGGGCATTCTTACCGTGGCCGTTGTCACCAAACCATTCCCGTTTGAGGGCAATAAACGCATGAGTATTGCCGAGGAGGGGATTGCTGAGCTCGAGCGCGAGGTGGACTCGCTTATCACCATTCCTAATGAAAAATTGCTTTCGGTTTTAGGTAAAGAGCTCACGTTGCTCAATGCCTTTAAATCAGCGAATGACGTTTTGCTGGGTGCAGTTAAAGGAATTGCAGAGCTCATCACTCGGCCTGGTCTAATTAATGTCGACTTTGCCGATGTGCGCACTGTGATGTCTGAAATGGGCATGGCAGTCATGGGGTCAGGTGAGGCGAGTGGTGAGAATCGTGCCCGTGAAGCGGCTGAACGAGCTATTGCTTGCCCATTGCTTGAAGATGCCAATATTGCCGGCGCGCATGGCATTTTGGTCAACGTCACAGCCGGACTTGATCTGTCTATTGGCGAATTCGATGAAGTGGGTAATGCCGTTAAGGAGTTTGCCTCTGATGACGCAACCGTTGTGGTTGGTACGGTGATTGATCCTGAGCTTGAGGGTGAACTGCGGGTCACGGTGGTTGCCACGGGGCTGGCGCCCACGCAGGCCAAAGAAGCACCGGTGGCCAGCCCACGTTTGGTCACACGAACGGCTAGCGGTGAGGTTGATTACGATGCCTTAGAGCGGCCAGCGGTGGCTCGTAAGCGGGCCGCAGCAGGCGGCGCAGCCGCGAGCACTGAGGGTGATATGGAATATTTGGATATTCCGGCCTTCTTGCGCCGTCAGGCGGACTAATGGGCTAAAAGCAGGTTTTTTCTAACATTTCTGTTACAGTATGTGCCCTTAATTTGGGGCACCGCCGCAGGACCGAACGAGAATGATTCAACAAAGAACGCTAAAAAATAGCATCCGGGCCACCGGTGTCGGTTTACATACGGGAGAGAAGGTTTATCTCACCCTTAGGCCAGCACCGGTGAACTCGGGGATTCGGTTTTGCCGAGTGGATCTTGACCCCGTTGTGGAAATTCCAGCGCATCCGGAGAATGTTGGCGATACCGTGCTGTCGACCTGTTTGAGCAAGGACGGCGTCCGAGTGGCTACCGTTGAGCATTTGTTATCCGCGTTGGCCGGACTCGGTATCGATAATGCGTATGTCGATTTATCTGCCCCAGAAGTGCCCATTATGGACGGTAGTGCGGGTCCCTTTGTGTTTTTGATTCGTTCCGCCGGCACTTTAGAACAAGATGCTGCCAAACGTTTTGTAAGAATCACGCATCCGGTTGTGATTGAAGACCCTGATGGTAAGCGCGTTAGCTTCGAGCCCTATGATGGTTTTAAAGTCAGCTATACCCTTGAGTTTGATCATCCGGTGTTTAAATCCGGTGAGCGAACCGCCGAAGTTGATTTTTCTTCGACATCTTTTGTGAAAGAAGTCAGCCGCGCGCGGACCTTTGGTTTTATGCGGGATATTGAGCATTTACGGCAAAATAACCTTGCACTGGGTGGCAGTTTAGATAACGCGATCGTGGTGGATGATTATCGCGTGCTCAACGAAGATGGTTTGCGCTATCAGGATGAATTTGCCAAGCATAAAATTTTGGATGCTATTGGTGATTTGTATCAACTCAACCGCAGTCTGATTGGTGCATTCCACGGGTATAAATCCGGCCACGAAATGAATAATCGGCTTTTACGCCAGCTACTCCAGCAGCGTGATTGTTGGGAAGAAGTGACCTTTGAGGATGAGGCTGAGGTGCCAATCGCTTACGATCAGCCGCTGCCGGTCGCCTAGTCCGGTTTTTTATGATCGCGCTCGGCCAGTCGTGCCAGCGCTGCAGCAAGTTTAGGATCTTCAATCCCGCGGGCCGCTTCTCTTAAAGTGGCGCCTGCCTGAGAGCTCATTCTTGGGCCGCCACGCCGAGGCCGCTCGGCGCGAGCGCTTTGCACGCGAATACGTAACTTTGCCGGTTCTACCCCAATGATCTGTTTAGCCTTTGCAAGCAGCGCTTGTTGTTGGGCACGCAGTGGCGTGGCCCACACGGAGCCTGTAACACTAACGCTAAGCGCCTCGGCGGAGATTGAGGCTACCTGCCAGTGGCCTTGCATCCGTGCCGGTAGGGTAGTGGCCAATTGTTGGGTGACTGTCTCCAAGCGAGCGGTCTCGCGATGAATATCGCTAAGCGCATTTTTCTCTTGCTGAATCACCCCACTTAAGCGGCTCGGACCCTTTCCTTTAGACTCGCTCATCATGGCTCCTGATTTTAGGCCTTTTGATGCGCTATAGTAACGCGTCATTCAACAAGCCCGATTGGACGCCCCATGCTGAGCGGAATCGCAAAAAAAGTCTTTGGTACACGCAACGATCGATTAGTCAAACGACTCAGTCGTCGAGTTGCCCAAATTAACGAGCTCGAGCCACAGCTCCAAGCGCTCGATGATGCCGCGCTAAGCGGCCAAACCCAAACGCTACGTGAGCGAGTGGCGGCTGGCGAGTCGCTTGAACAGGTCCTGCCTGATGCGTTTGCCATCGTTCGCGAGGCAGCACGGCGCACGCTAGGGCTAAGGCATTTTGACGTTCAGCTCATCGGTGGGATGGTGCTGCACCAAGGCCGTATTGCGGAAATGAAGACCGGTGAGGGTAAAACGCTAGTCGCAACGCTAGCCGCCTATCTCAACGCGCTCAGCGGTGATGGCGTGCATATTGTGACGGTTAATGACTATCTCGCCCGGCGCGATGCTGAGTGGATGGGACAGGTCTATCGCTTTCTTGGTATGGAAGTGGGCGTTGTTGTTCCGGGTATGGATGGAGAGAGTAAACGCGCGGCGTATCAAGCCGACATTACTTATGGCACCAACAATGAATTTGGTTTTGATTATCTGCGCGATAATATGGCGCTGCGGGCTGAAGATCGTATGCAACGCGGCCGCCACTTTGCTGTGGTTGATGAAGTGGACTCAATTTTAATTGATGAAGCGCGTACGCCGTTAATCATCTCGGGTAAGGCCGAGCAGTCGAGCGATTTGTATCTCAGCATGAACCGCGTGGTCCCGGCGCTGGAGCGCCAGGATGAAGAAGATGGTCCAGGCGATTACTACCTTGATGAGCAAGCCCGCCAGGCGTTTTTGACTGAATCTGGCCAAGAGCGCGCGGAAGAATTGCTCCAAGAGGCTGGGCTGCTCGATAAAGACGAAAATCTTTATGACGCCCGCAATATCGCCATGGTCCATCACTTAAATGCCGCCCTGCGCGCGCACACCTTGTTCCAACGCGATGTGCATTACCTCGTGCGGGAGGGGCAGATTGTGATTGTTGATGAGTTCACGGGCCGGGCAATGACAGGGCGGCGCTGGTCAGAGGGACTGCATCAGGCGGTTGAGGCAAAAGAGGGGGTTGAGATTCAGGCAGAAAACCAGACCTTAGCCTCAATTACTTTTCAGAACTACTTTCGCATGTACGACAAGCTCGCTGGCATGACCGGTACAGCGGATACTGAGGCCTACGAGTTTCAGCACATTTACGGCCTTGAGGTTGCGGTTATTCCCACTCATCGCCCAATGGTTCGAGCCGATCATCACGATTTGGTGTTCTTAAATCAGGCTGATAAATACAAGGCGATTATTGAGGACATCAAAGATTGTAATCACCGCCAGCAACCGGTCTTAGTAGGAACGACTTCGATCGAGAGCTCGGAGCTCATTTCCAAGGCGCTGAGTGACTCATCGATTCATCATGAAGTGCTCAACGCCAAACAGCATGAACGTGAGGCGGGCATTATTGCCGAAGCGGGCCGGCCGGGTGCGGTCACCATCGCAACGAATATGGCCGGTCGTGGTACCGATATTGTGCTAGGTGGCAACCTTGATGTGGAGCTTGCCGATCGTGGTGATTCGCTCTCAGCAGCGCAGGCCGACGCCCATCGTGAAGACTGGCAGCGGCGTCATGACATTGTCCTTGAAGCCGGTGGGCTGCATGTCATTGGCACCGAACGTCACGAGTCAAGGCGTATTGATAATCAGTTGCGGGGCCGATCAGGCCGTCAAGGAGACCCAGGTTCAACCCGGTTTTTCCTATCTCTTGATGATAGCTTGCTGCGCATTTTCGCCTCAGAGCGGGTCTCCGGGATGATGCAACGCTTGGGGATGCAAGAGGGTGAGGCGATTGAGAGTGGCATGGTCTCTCGGGTGATTGAAAATGCCCAGCGTAAGGTTGAAGCCCATAACTTTGATATTCGTAAGCATTTGCTCGATTTTGACGATGTTGCCAATGATCAACGCCGGGTGATTTACGCTCAGCGTAATGAGCTGCTCGAATCCGAGGATATTTCAGGCACTGTCGTGGATATGCAAAACGACGTCTTGGCCGATTTGATTGCTGAGCACATGCCACCAGGGACGATTGAAGATCAGTGGGATATCCCAGCGCTCGAAGAGTCGCTACATAGCCAGTTTGGGCTGCGAGCTCCCGTGCGCGAGTGGCTCGAGCAGGATGATGAGCTTGACTCGGAAGGCGTACAGAGCCGTCTTGAGCAAACGGTTGCGGCTCGATATGAGGCCAAAGAAGCTGAAGTTGCCACGCTAGGCGTGAATATGCGCGAAGTGGAGAAAAGCTTCTTGCTACAGGTCCTCGATAATCAGTGGAAAGAGCATTTGGCGGCAATGGATTTTATGCGCCAAGGGATTGGTTTGCGCGGTATGGCGCAGCGCAACCCAAAACAAGAGTTTAAAAAAGAAGCATTTCAAATGTTCCAAGAAATGCTTGGTGGCATAAAACGCGAAACCATCCGCATTCTCTTTAACGTCAATGTCCGCGGCCCTGAAGATGCGCGCGCGGCTGAGGCCGAGCGTGAAGCTGAGCAGGCGCGGGCAATGCAGTTCCAGCATGCCCAGAGCAGCGCTTTGAGCGGAGGCGATAACCCACAAGCCGAGCAGTCTGATGGCGAACGCCAACCCTTTGTGCGTGGCGAGAGAAAGGTCGGCCGCAATGAGCCGTGCCCCTGCGGTTCAGGTAAAAAATATAAGCACTGTCATGGGCAACTTGATAGCTAACTCAGGCGATGATGATGGCTGTCGGTAAATCGACTCTACCGGCACTGCATCCGATCGCAGGCGTGCGCCTAGGGGTGGTTGCGGCGGGGATTAAAAAGCCCAACGAGCTTGATGTTGTCCTCATTGAGCTGGCTCCCAAGAGTACCGTTGCTGGTGTTTTCACCCGCAATCGTTTTCGTGCAGCACCGGTGCGCCTCGCTGAATCCAATCTGCGTGATGGTGACATTCGGTATTTACTAATTAATACCGGCAATGCCAATGCGGGCACAGGGGCTATGGGTGATCAGGACGTGGCGCAAAATTGTCGGCTCCTCGCGGCGCATGCTGGGTGTGAGCCCGCGCAGATCTTGCCGTATTCCACTGGCGTTATTGGTGAGCGTCTGCCTGCGGACGTTATTGATGCTGCTATTCCTGCCGCTTTGGCTGCGCTGACCCCTGATGGCTGGGCGCTGGCTGCTGATGCGATACGCACGACCGATACGCGGCCTAAGGGCCGAAGCGAGACAATCCCGCTAGAGGCTGGTCCTGTCACGCTAACGGGAATCGTGAAAGGCTCCGGCATGATTCGGCCGGACATGGCAACGATGCTTGCCTATATCGCTACCGATGCGGGTATTGAGCGCGATCTGCTACGCCGATTATTGCGTGATGCGGTGGCGAGGAGCTTTAACCGAATTAGCGTTGATGGTGATACCTCGACCAATGATGCCTGCACTTTAATCGCCACAGGCGAAAGTGATGTTGCGCTGACGAGTAAACAGGATATTGCGCGTTTTGCTGATGGACTATTGGCGCTTTGCACCGATTTAGCGCGTGAGGTCGTGGCCGATGGTGAGGGTGCAACGCGGCAAATGGCCGTGCGCGTGCAAGGTGCCAAAACTGAGGATGAGGCCGAACAAGTGGCCTTTTGCGTTGCCGAGTCGCCCTTGGTTAAAACCGCCGTATTCGCTGGTGACCCCAATTGGGGTCGTATTCTGGCAGCCGTCGGGCGTTCGGGTGTGAATGACCTCGAGGTATCAACGGTTGCTATCGCCGTGGGTGGTCACTTGATTGCTGAGGGCGGTGTGGTTAGTTCGGGCTACGATGAGGCCATAGCCACAGAATTAATGGCCGCGCTGCAGATTGATTTTTGCATCGATCTTGGCCGCGGTAATGCCGAGGCTACCGTTTGGGGTTGTGATTTCTCTTATGACTATGTGCGTATTAATGCGGAATATCGCAGCTAGTCATGGCGTCTGAACCCGCGCTGCGAGTCGCAGTGGGTGTCTTGATCAATGCTGCGGGTGAAGTGCTTATCGCTTGGCGCGATTCCGGTCGACATCAAGGCGGGTGCTGGGAATTTCCTGGCGGTAAAATTAAGCGCGATGAGCCAGCCTTACACGCACTTGGCCGCGAGCTTGATGAAGAGCTGGGTATTGAGCTTTTGCACAGTAAGCCGCTTATTCAAATTCCCTATGCCTACTCAGACCGGCGGGTACTGCTCGAGGTCTTTGAAGTCACGCAATGGCGGGGCGAGTTGTATGGGCGTGAGGGTCAAGCACTTCACTGGTGTTCACCCCATAGCCTGGATCCAGCCGATTTTCCTGCTGCTAATCAATGCATTATCACAGCACTGCGTTTGCCAGCGCACTATGTCATCACCCCCCATTGTGAAGAGCAGAATGCTTGGCTCTCGGGGTTAGATGCGGCCCTCGCGCGCGGTGAGCGTTTGTTGCAGTTTAGAGTTCGAGCGCAAGTCAGTGATCGTATGGCATTGGCACGGCTAGCCTTAGCGCGATGTCATTCGCAGGGCGCTAAAATGTTAGTGAATCACGACTTCAGGTTGGCCGCCGCTATTGGTGCTGATGGCGTACAGGTGAATGCCCAGCAGCTCACCCAAGGCATCACAAAGCCGGAGGGGTTTGTGGGCTGGCTAGGGGCGTCTTGTCACAACCGCAGTGAGTTAGCGGCCGCACAAGCGATGGGGGCTGACTTTGCCCTCCTCAGCCCGATCCAGCCAACCCAAAGTCATCCTCAAACAATACCGCTTGGCTGGCCAACCTTCAGCCAATGGGTAGCTGAAGTGGCCATGCCTGTCTATGCCTTAGGGGGTATGCAAGCCAGTGATGTTCGTATTGCACGCATCCATGGGGGACAGGGCGTTGCCGGTATTTCTGGATTTTGGGGTGAGATTAAAAAGTCGAGTTAAGCGGTTGGATCGCCCTCATCATCATCCATCCAATCCACAGGTTCGCCCGGAATACTATTGCGCTCATCAATCCAGTCGCCCAAGTCAATCAACCGACAGCGGCGTGAACAAAAGGGCCGAAAGGGGGATGCCTCAGACCACTCGACGGGCTGATTACATTGAGGGCAGGGGACGGTTGTTAGCGATCTAGATGACGCATCGCTCGAGGGTAAAGGGGATGTCATCGCGCACCTGCTGAGGTCGTTCACCTTGTTGCGGCTGTTCTAAAAAGCGGATGTTGCAAAAATGTTTACTACCGCTGATTTCAGGGTAGCAGTTGCGAGATTTCTCCAGCAATACGCGGAGTAATTGATAGGGAGTGGTGTGATCAAGCGTTGCCTGAAAGGTACCATTTTGGGCGGTTTCTGCCGCTGGATCCGCGCTACCCCGCAACATCCTTAAAATGAACGCTGACCCGGCGTCAATGAGTGTAAAGGCACCATGCCATTCCGCTAAGCGTTTCTGGCGCTCGCTAACCGGCGATTCTAGCCATAAATGGTAGCCGGCGAGATCAAATGCGCAAGTGCCACCAAGTACCCCGGCACGCTGCTCAATCGTTGCTAAAAACTCACTATTGCGCACGATAGCAGGAATGCCAGTGGGTGCACTTCGCAATCGCTGGCTAAGATCCTTGCACTCTTCAAGTACCGGTTGCAGGAGGGCTGCATCGACTTGGGGTTGTTTTTGCAGGTTGCTCAGGCTTTGCGAGAGTCGGTCGAGTTCTTTTTGTAACTCTGAGCGGATATCACTTCGCGATAGTAGACTCATTACATCGAGTAATGCAGATACTGCCGCGCGCGTATGCCAGGTGGTTTGCCCCGCGGCGCCAAATTGGTATTGAGCAAACAAATATTCAAGCCGTAGAAACGTACGCATACGCTCATTTAGCGGGTATTCGTAGCTAATCAGATTCGACGAAACGTCGTTATTACTCATACCATCTCGATGACTCTAGACTTAGCTATTATCTATCATTGCGGCGAAAGCCAGCAAATACCCGCTTATTTCTAGCAAGTTTACGGTATTTCTGATCAAGTTCCGCTACAGCACTGATCAGTGCGTCCGGATGATTCGTGTTGTTAATGACCTCATCAGCGGCGGCAAGCCGAGTTTTTCGATCCGTTTGGCTGGTTAGCATTTGCTCGGCCTGCTCGGTGCTGATGCTGTCACGTTTGATTAATCTAGCACGCTGTGTCGATGGCAAGGCATCAACAACAAGCACACGATCAACATAGGCTTGCCAGCCTGTTTCAATGAGCAGGGGTACAACCGCCACGACATAGGGTGACTGTGCCATGATGATTTTTTCTTCTAGGCGCTTGAGAATCCGTGGATGAGTGATTTGCTCAAGCACTGTGCGATCACTGTCACTCGCGAATACACGGTCTCTCAAGGCACGACGATCAAGCTCACCCGCGTGGTTAATCAATGACTCGCCAAAGGCTTGCGTGATGGCGGCTAGTCCCTCGCTACCCGGTGCCACGACCTCGCGGGCTAGATCATCAGTATCTATGACCGTAATGGCATGCGCTGCAAAAAGCTTGGCAACGCTCGACTTGCCACTCGCAATACCCCCCGTTAAACCCACCACCAGCGTGGGTTGCGTTGCACAGTCTGCCGCTGCCGGTGCAAAAAGCGATCTAAAAGATTGACCAGTCATGCCCCCAGACTAGCGTGATCCACCCTGCCATCGCGAGCCATGGGCCGAAAGGCAAAGCGTCGTTGATATTGATTTGGCCACGCACGAGTGCGGCCAGCGCCCAAAGTGACCCAGCAACGGCGGCGATCAGTAGGATCATCGGAAGTGCGCTCAGACCAAGCCAAGCGCCAAGCATTGCCAGTAATTTAAAATCACCCCCGCCCATACCGTCACGACCCCGTAAGCCACGATAGCCGGCATTTAAAGTCGCCAGCAGCAGATAGCCGCCGGCCGCACCGGTGATCGCCTCAGTTGGACTGGTGTGCAGATATAGGGTGGATAGGAGTAAGCCCACCCAAAGTCCGCTTATGGTTAAACAGTCCGGCAAAAAACGCGTGTCTTGATCAATTCCGGCTAGTAATAAAAGCCATGCGCTTAATACCAATGCCGATAACCCCGCAGGCCCAAAGCCAAATTCTAGGACAACTATCACCGCGGCCATTGCACTCGCGGCTTCAACAATTGGATAACGAAGACTGATCCATCCGTGGCAGGCTCGGCAGCGGCCGCGGCGATGCAGCCAGCCTAAAAGCGGAATATTATCGCGCCAAAGGATCGCTGTGTGACATTCTGGGCATTGCGAATTTGGCCATACGAGGCCTAGCCGTAGCGGTAGCCGGTAAATAAGCACATTAATAAAGCTCCCCACCGCGAGCGCCAAGACAGCGGTAGAGATGAGCAACGCGGAGTTCATACTGCCGCACCTAGCTGGAAGACAGGGAGGTACATGGCTAAAACTAGGCCTCCGATCATTAACCCGAGTCCCACCATAATAAAGGGCTCCATCGCACTGCCAAGCCCCGCGATTGATTCCTCAACTCGGCTCTCTTCCATAACCGCAATGCGATTAAGCATACCGGTAAGGCGTCCGGTCTCTTCACCGACCGCTACCATCTGAGTCACCGCCTCTGGAAAGCATTGACTTGCAACCATCACTCGCTCGAGAGAAAGTCCCGCTCTTAGCGTATCGGCCATGTTGTGCACGGCCTGTTCATAGTGTTGATTGCCCATGGTTTTAGCGATGCCAGGAAGTGCTTCAGCAATCGGCATACTGGCTTCAGTCATAATCGCAAGCGTTCGCACAAACCGTGCGGTGAGCGCGCGTTTGAGAATAGGACCGAATAGCGGAAGCCGTAAAATCCATCGGTCACGCATGCCATGCAGCCATTGAACCCGTGGCGTTAATATGCCCACGGTGATGCCCGTGGCAGCGAGTCCAAGCCCCCACAGCCAGCCCTGTGTGCGCACCCACGCTGAAAAATCCATGAGTGCGCGAGTCAGCGCCGGGAGTTCGGCATCGAAGCCTTGGAACATCGACTCAAAGCGCGGAATGACAAATACAACCAGTGCTGAACTCACAAGTAAGGCGATCGCCAACACCGCCACGGGATAACGGAGAACCCGTCGAACACTCGCTGTCATGTGAGCGGCTTGCTCTTCGTGATGTGCAATTTCGGTGAGCAGTGTATCCAGTGTCGAGGCTTGCTCACCGGCGCGCACCAATGCGCAAATGCGCTCATTGAAGTGGCTAGGGTGAGCGCTTAATGCCACTGACAGCGGTGTGCCCGCGGCCACGTCTTCCCGGATTTGTGTAATGCTCGCGCTAAGGGCGTTACGATCTGCCTCCCGTGCCATCATCTCAAGTCCTTGAACCATGGGAATGCCCGCATCCGTCAGCGTTGCGAGCCCGCGTAAAAACTGTGCGACCTCTGTCGCGCTAGCCTGACGTTTGGTGGGCTGGAGCAGGCAGCTCAGCCATCGCGGTAGCGGCGTGGCGCGCTCAACCACGATGCGTTTATCTCGCAGCTTTTGTTGCAAGGCGAGCTCATCAACGGCCGTGTTTAGGCCACGACAGGCTTGACCGGTGAGGCTAAGACCGCGCCAATAAAAAGGCCGTGTAGTCGCCATCAGGCGATCACCCGATGGATCTCGGCAACGCTCGTGAGTCCCTGTAAAAGGGCGTTACGTCCCGAGTGTTTAAGATTGGCGATACCGGTTTCGCGGGCTTGCTCGGTAATGGCGCTTAAACTCGCGCCGTCTAAAATGAGCTGGGTAATCGCCTGACTCACTGGCAAGACTTCATGAATGCCAATGCGGCCATCATAGCCGTTCACACAGGCGCTGCAGCCGAGCGCCTCATAGAAGGTGACATCGCTGCTCAGAGATGGGTCAAAGCCAAGTGACTGGAGTTGGGTTTGGCTTGGTTTTGCTGGTTCGCAGCAGTGTGGGCAGAGTCGTCGGACAAGGCGTTGGGCCATGATCAACGAGACAGATGCAGCAATATTCCACGGTGCAATACCCATATTGGCAAGACGGGTGATCGCAGCCGGTGCGCTGTTCGTGTGCAAGGTGGATAACACTAAATGGCCCGTTTGGGCCGCTTTGACTGTTATTTCCGCGGTTTCCTGATCCCGAATCTCGCCAACCATCATGACATCCGGGTCTTGGCGTAAGAACGCGCGCAGGGTGCTGGGAAAATCGAGCCCTGCGCGTGGGTTGATTGATACTTGATTAATTCCCGGTAAATCAATTTCAACCGGGTCTTCAACGCTCAATACATTGCGCTCGGCGGTGTTTAATGCCGCTAGTGCGCTATACAGCGTAACGGTTTTACCTGAGCCTGTCGGTCCGGTTACTAAGATCATCCCATGCGGTTGATCAATAGCCTGGCGGTAGGCGGCCAATTGCTCGGCGCTTAGTCCTAGCGTTTGCAGTGTGCGCGCAGCGGTGTCGGGGTTGAGAAGGCGGAGTACGAGTTTTTCACCAAAAAGCGTCGGGCAGCTGCTAACCCGAAAATCGACGTGCTCACCATCCCCTGTTGGAAAACGCAGTCGGCCATCCTGAGGGACTCGCCTTTCCGCAATATCCAGTCTTGCTAGGACTTTGATTCGTGCGCTCAGGCGCGGTGCAATGCCAGCCGGTGCTTGGGCCACCTCACGCAACATGCCATCGCGACGAAAGCGGACTCGGCAATGGTGTTCAAAGGGCTCAAAGTGAATATCGGACGCCTGTTCAGTTACCGCTTCCATTAAGGTTCGGTTAATAAAGCGCACAACGGGTGTGTCCTCATCATCGAGCTCTGTGATGGGTTGCTCACGAGCACTCACTGCTTGCGATGCCTGTTGGAGGTCATGGTCGACCGGCCCGAGCGTTTTCGCGATTTGCTCGGCTAGCTCATCGTCCTGGGCAAGGACAGGGTCAACCGGCAGGCCAGATTGAAAGCGAATCTCGTCAATGGCGGCGACATTGGCTGGATCGGAAATAGCCACGGTAAGCCGATTGGTTTTAAGTCGAATGGGTAATGCGTGATGGCGGCGAATAAGCTGCGCATCAATACGCTCTGTTGCGGCAGGTTGTGGCTTTAATTCATTGGCATGAATGAGAGGCAGGCCAAATTCAGTCGCGGCCGCGCGGGCAAGTCCGGCCGCTGGTGCAAGCGCTTCATTAAGCAAGTGGCGTATTAACGGGCGGCCTAAGCGCCGCGCATCAGCTAGCGCATGATCTAGCAGCTCAGGCTCAATGACCTGTTGCTCAATAAGTCGCCGGGCTAATGCCGGCCGTTGGCATGACGGTTGCACAAGGTCGCTCGCTGGCAATGATTGAGCGCCTATCGCAGCATGCTGGCAGGAATATTGGCGTGATTAACATCACAAAAAACTGGTCGGGGTGGCGAGATTCGAACTCACGGCCCCTGCCTCCCGAAGACAGTGCTCTACCAAGCTGAGCTACACCCCGTTTTTCGCCTCAGTGGTTACGCCCGATTGAGAATTGGGCGAGCTCACTGAGTGCCGTGCGAAAATCACTATCGGGAAAGGCTGAAAGGGCATTTTCAGCGCGGTTAGCGTGTTCCACGGCGAGCGCTCGAGTATAGGCAATCGACCCGGTACGCGCAATCGCTTCAGTGACTTGCTCAATCGCCCCACGGCCGCCAGTTTCAACGGCTTGAACGAGCATCGCATGCGTGGCCTTATCCGCGTTGGCCAAGCAATGAATGAGTGGCAATGTGGGCTTGCCCTCGGCTAAATCATCGCCAATATTCTTACCAATCGCTGTGGCTTCACCCGCATAATCAAGCGCATCGTCTGCGAGTTGAAAAGCCATACCGAGATGTTGTCCATAAGCCATAGCCGCCTGCTCAAGATCAGGCGCATTGGGTGCTGCTAAACGGGCTGCTAGACGGCATCCCGCCTCGAATAAAACAGCCGTTTTACGATGGATTACTTCAAAATAGCGTGTCTCGCTCACGGCTGAGTCATGGATATGCATTAACTGCATCACCTCGCCTTCAGCGATTTGATTTGTGGTGCGCGAGAAGACTTCCATAATGGTCATATCATCGAGCTCGACCATCATTTCAAATGCGCGGGTGTAGAGAAAATCACCCACTAAAACACTGGCCTCATTGCCCCAGATCTCATTGGCAGTATCGCGGCCGCGGCGAACGGCGGATTCATCAACCACGTCATCATGGAGCAGCGTTGCTGTGTGAATTAGCTCAACTGTCGCACCTAACAGAGCATGACGCTCGTCGCGCGGATCATGGCCGCTCGCTCGCGCCATCAGCACCGTAACTAGTGGCCGCAACCGTTTGCCGCCACCACCGATAATGTAGTGACCGAGTTGGCCAATTAAAGCAACATCTGAACGCAAGCGTGCCTGGATGATTTGGTCGACAACACGCATGTCATCGGCACTACGCGATCGAATCGTGGCAATATCCATGCGTTGAGGCCCCGAAATGGGTAGGAACTCGGCATGCTAGGAAGGGGGGCTGAGGGTGTCAAGCACCAAGGGCGTCGGTCGTTGACCTCAGGCAGGATAGCGGCTATGATTTCGCGGCTTTGGAACAACCTCCTTGGAGTACTTCGATGTACGCGGTAATTAAAACGGGCGGCAAGCAATATCGGGTCACAGAAGGTGATGTGTTGCGGGTCGAAAAGCTGGAAGTCGAAGCCGGCAGCACCGTGAAGTTCGACGAAGTGCTTTTAGTCGCAGACGGCGATGACGTTAAAGTCGGTTCGCCGATGCTCAAAGGTGGCAGCGTGTCGGGCGAGGTTGTCTCGCAAGGCCGTGAGCGCAAGATTGAGGTGATCAAGTTCAAGCGCCGCAAAGACTACCAGCGGCATTATGGTCACCGCCAGCAGTACACTGAGGTTCGTATCACTGGCATTAAAGCCAGTTAACGAAGACCTAACCGGAGCGTAGATTCATGGCACATAAAAAAGCAGGCGGAAGTACTCGGAACGGCCGCGATTCGCAATCGAAGCGGCTCGGCGTTAAACGTTTCGGTGGCCAGTCCGTTGTGGCAGGCAATATTTTAGTACGTCAGCGTGGTACCCATTTTCATGCCGGCGAGAACGTTGGCATTGGCACTGACCACACCTTGTTCGCTAAAGTCGATGGAGCCGTTGTGTTTGCACGCAAAGGTCCACATCAGCGGCGGGTGGTGAGCGTCCAGCCAGCGAGCTAACGCGCCGGCTGAAGCCAGCTCCAGCCCCGCCACCGTGCGGGGTTTTTTAATGGTGGCGAAATAATCATGAAATTTGTTGACGAGGCCAGCATCCAAGTTGCCGCCGGCGATGGTGGTAATGGCTGTGTCAGCTTTCGCCGCGAGAAGTTTATTCCCCGCGGCGGTCCCGATGGCGGTGACGGTGGCCACGGTGGAAGTGTTTGGCTAGAGGCAGATTCTGGCCTAAACACATTGGCTGATTTTCGCCATACCCGACGGTTTGCTGCCGAGCGCGGCCAAGGCGGCCAAGGCCGGCAAATGAGCGGGCGCTCTGGCGAGGATATTATTGTTCCTGTTCCAATTGGGACGATGGTCCGTGATCAAGAAACCGCTGAGGTGATGGGGGATCTGACGCATCACGGTGATCGCCTTTGTGTTGCCCGAGGCGGCCAAGGGGGGCTTGGAAATATTCACTTCAAAAGCGCTACCAATCGGGCGCCACGACGGGCCATTCCCGGTGAGCTCGGTGAGCGCCGTGTGCTCGATCTCGAGCTTCAGCTGCTTGCTGATGTTGGCTTACTTGGGCTACCCAATGCCGGAAAATCAACGTTCTTACGCGCGGTCTCATCCGCGCGCCCACGCGTGGCCGACTATCCCTTTACAACTTTACACCCGGGCTTAGGTGTGGTGAGTGTTGGCGTTGGTAGTAGTTATACGATCGCGGATATTCCAGGCTTAATCGCAGGCGCAGCTCAGGGTGCAGGTCTAGGTATTCAATTCCTCCGTCATCTTGCACGAACCCGAGTTTTACTTCATTTCGTGGATGCGGCGGCGGTCTATGATGAGCGTGATTTGGCAGCAGAGGTGCATAGCGTTGTGCACGAGCTCAACGCTTATAGCACTGAATTGGTCAATCGCGAGCGCTGGCTTATATTGAACAAAGCTGATCTCTTTCCCCAAGATATTCAGCAAGAAATGCTAGATGCGCTTAAAACCGAGCTCGACTGGCAAGGGCCTTGTTACTTTATTTCGGCGGAAACGGGGGCAGGCACTCAGGCCCTGTCTCAAGACATCATGGCGCGTCTTATTGAGCGTCAGAAGGCCGACGCCGACGCTAACCGGAAGCCTGTCCATGACAACCCGTAAGACTGTAGGACAAACACGGCGCTGGGTGGTTAAAGTCGGCAGTGCGCTAGTTACCGATAACGGGCGCGGGCTCGATCACGATCGGATTGGGGATTGGGTTCAGCAAGTCGTGGCCGCCCGTGAGCAGGGCATCGAACTCATACTCGTGTCATCCGGATCGGTGGCCGAGGGTGTCCAGCGGCTTGGTTGGCAAACACGTCCACATGAACTCCATCGCCTACAAGCGGCAGCGGCGGTCGGGCAAATGGGTTTGGTACAAGCCTATGAAGCACAGTTCCAACACTTTGGTCTTAACACGGCGCAAGTTCTACTCACGCATGAGGACCTAGCCGATCGGCAACGCTATCTCAATGCGCGTGTCACATTGCGTGCTTTATTAGACCTTGGCGTTGTACCTGTAGTAAATGAAAACGACACCATTGCGACTGATGAGATCCGTTTTGGTGATAATGACACCCTTGCCGCGTTGGTCAGCAACCTTGTAGAAGCGGAGCTCATGGTGATTCTTACCGATCAGGCCGGGCTTTATTCGGCTGATCCAAGGCAAACACCAGATGCCGCGCTGATCGATCAAGCCATGGCTGAAGATGAGGCGCTTGAAGCCATGTGCTCTGATGCACCCGGTGTGCTCGGCCGAGGTGGAATGCGGGCCAAGGTCTTAGCGGCACGTCGGGCCGCACGAGCAGGAGCGGCGACAATAATTGCATCTGGTCGAGACGCATCCGTGCTCGCTAAGATTCTTGCTGGCAGCGCACCCGGTACACTCCTGATGCCTTCGCATGAGCGCTTAGCGGCGCGCAAGCAATGGATTGCTGGACAGTTGCAGGTTAGGGGCCATCTATGGCTGGATGCAGGCGCTGCGCGCGTACTGCAATCGCACGGCCGTAGTCTATTGCCGGTTGGTGTGACCCGGGTTGAGGGGCGATTTAACCGAGGCGAAATGGTGGCATGCCTCGATCCGCAAGGCGATGAAATTGCACGCGGTCTCGTTAACTACGATGCGGCAGCAGCGGAACGTTTGATTGGCGTGCCGAGCGACCAAATTGAAGGGCGGCTCGGCTACGTCACAGAGCCAGAAATTGTCCATCGGGACAATCTGGTTATCACTCGTTAGAGTGCTTTAATTTGCTGCGCTAACCGGCTTTTATGTCGGGCGGCCTTGTTGCGATGGATCACACCATGCGTTGCCATTCGGTCGAGAACCGGCACGGCCTCTTTGTAGGCAGTTTCAGCAGCGGCCTTATCAGCCTTTGCAATCGCGGTGGTTACTTGCTTTAACTTACCGCGCATCATTGAGCGATGAGCTTGATTATGCCGGCGCCGAGTCTCGGCTTGACGGGCGCGTTTTTTAGCGGAGGCGATATTGGCCAACGGGCTACTCCTGTTGAGTGTCTATCTCGCGGAAAAGAGCGGTAATATGCGAATCTCTCGTGGAAATGTCAACCACAACCGGCGTTTGCGCCCATAAATCAATCAAAGAGCGTGCGCATGCAAAAAGGATTGCTGCAATCTGTCATGACCTTTGGCAGCTGGACGATGCTCTCGCGAGTGTTAGGGCTAGCGCGTGATGTGGTCCTGGGCGTGGTCTTTGGGCCCTCTGCAGCAACCGATGCGTTTTTCGTTGCTTTTAAGATTCCTAATTTTTTGCGCCGGCTGTTCGCTGAAGGTGCGTTCCAGCAAGCATTTGTCCCCGTGTTGGCACAAGTGCGTGAGACAGGCGGCGATTCAGCAGTACGTGCGCTATACGCAAGAGTCACCGGGTGCTTAGCTTTAGTCCTCCTCGCAATTACTGCCGCGGCTATTCTCGGCTCACCGCTGCTGATTCGTGGGTTTGCCCCGGGTTTTATCGATCAACCAGAACAGCTTGTTCTCGCCAGCGATATGCTGCGTGTGACTTTCCCTTATCTCCTTTTAATTGCGTTGACCGCCGCGGCGGCTGCTGTGCTCAACACCTATGGCAGTTTTGGACCACCCGCATTTGCCCCGGTCTTACTTAACCTTTGTTTGATTGCCGCAGCGGTGTGGTTAGCGCCTCAGCTTAATACCGGTGTCATGGCCCTTGCGCTGGCGGTACCGGTGGCTGGTCTTCTGCAATTAGCCCTTCAGCTGCCTTTTTTATGGCGGCGTGGCTTGCTGAGAAGACCGCGTTTGGACTGGAAGGACTCAGGGGTGCGGCGAATTCTTCGCCTAATGGGGCCCACTCTGTTTAGCACCTCTGTGCAACAAATTAACTTGCTGCTTGATACCATTTTGGCCTCGTTTTTAGTCGTGGGCTCTATTAGTTGGCTGTATTGGTCAGATCGGCTAATGGAGTTCCCATTAGGCGTGTTTGGTATTGCACTCGGTACGGTAATTTTACCGCGCCTATCGAGTGCGTTTAGCACAACGAACACACAGCAATTCAGCGCCACATTGGATTGGTCATTACGTATCACCCTCGTGCTGATACTGCCGGCTGCGGTGGGTCTGGTGGTGCTTGCAAATCCGCTACTAACCACGCTTTTTCAATATGGGCGTTTCACTACCGCTGATGTTAGCTCTGCTGGCTGGAGCCTAATGGCTTATGGCGCCGGATTGTTTGCATTCGTCCTTGTGAAAGTTTTAGTACCGGGGTATTTCTCGCGGCAAAACACTCGGGGACCAGTCCGTTGTGCCATTATCGCGATGGCGGTCAATATGCTCCTCAGCATCTCGTTGGTTATTACGTTAATGGGAACGGGTGTAGCGCATGCGGGATTGGCATTGGCGACATCGATTGCCGCTTGGGTTAATGCCGGTTTGCTGTATCGCGGGCTACGGCGCGAGAAAGTCTACACGCCCCAATCTGGCTGGGCTGCATTGCTATGGCGATCGGCAGCGGCCGTTCTGGTTATGGCAGTGGTGTTAGCGTGGCCGGCGGGGCAAAGTGCATTTTGGTTTGGGCAGGGTGTATTGGGCCGCGTGATCAGCTTGACAGGGCTGATCGTTGTGGGGGCTAGCGTTTATTTTCTTACTTTGTGGCTTTTAGGTATACGTCCCCATCAGTTTAAAGAGCCAACAACGGAGCATGGCTGAAGTATGCCCGGCTCCCGTATACTAAGGGTTTTACCAACGTGGTTAACGGGGTTGTGAATGGAGCTGATACGGGGCGAACACAATTTGCGGGCTCGACACCAGCCTTGTGTAGCCACGATTGGTAATTTCGACGGCATTCATCGCGGTCATCAGGCGGTGATAGAAGCCCTGCATGCTGCCGGTAAACGACTTGGATTGCCCACCACTGTGGTCATTTTTGAACCGCAGCCGCGAGAGTTCTTCACCCCTGATCGGGCGCCGGGGCGGATCACTCAATTACGCGATAAGCTCCGAGTGCTCGCTTCGCTTGGGGTTGAGCGCACGGTCTGTTTGCGCTTTGATCGACGTCGCGCTGAGCAATCGGCGGATGATTTTATTCAGTCTTTTATTCTCGATGGCCTTGGCGTGCGGTTTTTGATGGTGGGCGATGATTTTCGGTTTGGCCATCGTCGAGCCGGCGATTTTGCTCGCTTAGATGCCGCATCAAAGGCGCATGGTTTCGAGCTCGAACGAATGCCAACGCTCACCTTTGGTGATGATCGGATCAGCAGCACTCGGGTTCGTGATGCGCTGGAGCGCGGTGACCTTGATGGCGCAAACGCATTGCTGGGACGGCGGCTTCGGATATCGGGTCGAGTCGTGCGCGGCGAGGCACTTGGTCGAGTGCTGGGGTGGCCAACCGCTAATTTACGTTTTGCTTGTCAACCGCCGCCCATGCGCGGGGTCTTTAATGTCGCCGTTCACGGGCTAGGCGAAGTGCGGCCTGGCGTTGCGAGTCTTGGGACGCGGCCAACCGTCAATGGCGTGGAAACACTACTTGAGACCTATTTGATCGACTTCTCCGGTAATCTCTATGGACAATACATAGAAGTGGAATTATTAGAGCGCCAGCGTGGTGAAGAGCATTTTGATGGGCTTGAAGCTTTGAAAAGCCAAATCGCTGCTGATGTCGCGGCCGCACGGGTGTGGTTTGAAGCCAATGATGATGTAGTTAAAACCAACGCAGGATGATTTCGTGAGCGATTATAAAGACACCCTCAATCTGCCGAGCACCTCGTTTCCCATGCGCGCCGGTCTCGCTAAAAGTGAGCCAGTGCGACTGGCCCGTTGGCGTGAACAAGGTGTCTATCAGCGCTTACGCGAGGCACGACGTGGGCGTGCGCCGTTTATCTTGCATGACGGTCCGCCCTATGCGAATGGCGATATTCATATCGGTCATGCGGTGAATAAAATTTTAAAGGACATTATCGTAAAAAGTCGCAGCCTAGATGGCTGCGATGCCGTCTACGTCCCCGGTTGGGACTGCCATGGTCTACCGATTGAACATAAGGTCGAACAGACGCTTGGTAAGGCCGGCACTGCCGTGAGTGAACGTGCCTTTCGTGATGCCTGTCGTGCCTTTGCGAGCGAGCAGGTCACAGGACAAAGTGAGGATTTCCAACGCTTGGGTGTTTTAGGCGACTGGGAAAATCCTTATCTAACGATGAACCCCAAGACTGAGGCAAATATTCTGCGGGCCCTCGGCGATATTGTTCGTAAGGGTCATTTAAAGCGTGGTTTTAAGCCCGTGCATTGGTGTACTGATTGCCGCTCGGCATTAGCCGAAGCGGAGGTGGAATACGATGATCACACCTCACCTGCGATTGATGTGCGTTTTCAGGCGAAAGATGGTTCAGCGCTCGCCCGGCTCGCCGGCTGCACGTTAGATACCCGGGACACCCCGGTGTCTATAGTCATTTGGACAACGACACCCTGGACCCTACCAGCCAACCAAGCGGTGGCGCTGCATCCCACACTCGATTATGTATTGATTTCTGTTGAGCATAGCCGTGAGTTGGTCTTATTAGCTGACGATTTGCACGAAACGGCATTAGCCCGATATGGCATTGAGCATTACGGCATTGTGGGGCGTTGTAACGGCGCTCAGCTCGAGGGGTTGAGCCTGCAGCATCCATTTCTACCGCGTGAGGTACCGGTTATTTTAGGTGAGCATGTCACCACGGATGCGGGGACAGGCGCGGTGCATACCGCCCCTGGACACGGGGCTGATGACTTTATCGTCGGCCAGCGGTATGGACTCACGCTCGATAATCCAGTCGGCGATGATGGGTGTTTTCTCAACGGGGATTTCGCGGGCCAATTTGTCTTTAAAGCGAACAAAAGCATTGTGGAGCGACTGGCTGAGCGGCATGCTTTGATGCACCACGAGGCCTATCAGCATAGTTATCCGCATTGCTGGCGACACAAAACGCCAATTTTATTTCGTGCAACCCCCCAGTGGTTTTTAAATCTTGAAGCGGGCAATGTGCGCGAGCGCACATTAGCGGCGCTTTCTGATGTTGATTGGTTTCCAGATTGGGGCGAGGAGCGTATGGCCGCAATGGTGCGCAATCGCCCGGAATGGTGTATTTCACGACAACGTAATTGGGGTGTGCCGATTGCACTATTTGTTGATCGTGAGACCGGTGAACCGCATCCAGAGACTGATCGATTAATTGAGGAAGTCGCACGGCGCATGGAGCGTGACGGTATTGATGCCTGGTTTGAGCTAGAGACCGAGAGCTTATTAGGTGATGAGGCCAAGCAATATGACAAAGTCACCGATATTTTGGATGTTTGGTTTGATTCAGGCACAACGCATGCAACCGTTCTGCGAAGCCGCGATGATTTGAGCTATCCCGCGGATCTCTATCTAGAAGGTAGTGATCAATATCGGGGCTGGTTCCAGTCTTCGTTACTGACCTCAATGATGGTGAATGGAGAGCCGCCGTATCGGGCGGTGCTAACGCATGGATTTACCGTGGACGAGCAAGGCCGGAAGATGTCGAAATCACGTGGCAATGTGATTGCGCCGCAGTCCGTAATGAACGAGCTTGGCGCTGATATTTTGCGACTGTGGGTTGCCTCTGCTGATTATTCTGGCGAAATTGCTGTCTCTGATGACATTTTAAAGCGCAATGCGGATGCCTATCGGCGGCTGCGTAATACCGCACGGTTTTTGCTCGCTAACTTGGCAGGATTTGAGCCGGCGCGAAACGCATTACCCCCTGAGCAAATGTTAGCTCTCGATCGCTGGGCGGTTGATCGGGCATTACAGCTCCAAGATCAAGTAATCGCTGATAGCCATCAATACGACTTCCATCAGCTATTCCAGCGCGTCCATCATTTTTGTGTATTGGATATGGGTGGCTTTTATCTCGATGTGATTAAAGACCGCCAATACACCACACAAGCGGATAGCGTGGCCCGGCGCTCAGCGCAAACGGCCCTTTGGCATATTGCCGAAGCGTTGGTGCGCTGGCTGATGCCGGTTCTGTCATTTACTGCTGATGAGATTTGGGAGCACCTGCCCGGAGAACGCACCGGGACGGCCTTAGAGACGGAATGGTACAGCGGGCTTTTTGCCCTTGATGCGGGCCTGATGAATCGGGCGTTTTGGGATGAAATTTTGCAACTTCGGGATACGGTCGCAAAGCAAATTGAGGCCCTGCGCAATGCGCAAACGATTGGGGCAACACTCGAGGCGGAGGTTGATCTTTACTGCGCAGAACCACTAGCGGCCCGCTGGGGCGCATTGGGGGGAGAGTTACGGTTTTTGTTAATCACCTCAGAAGCGCGAGTGCATCCGCTCTCACAGGCACCCGCCGATGCGCTTGAAGGTGTGCTTGAAGACGGCAGCCGCTTTGCGTTCCGCGTTCAGCCAAGTCCACATGAAAAGTGCGCACGCTGCTGGCATCGGCAAGATGATGTTGGTGCGAACGCCGAGCACCCACTGCTTTGCGGGCGGTGTCTCAGCAATGTGGCGGCTGATGGTGAGGCACGACGGTTTGCCTAGCGCTCGGAGCCACTGATGAGCGCGTTGCGTGTGGGTTTACTACTCGCCGCCATGATCGTGGTGGCGGATCAGTCGTCTAAATGGCTAGCTTTAATGCTGCTCAATCCATATGAGCCCGTTAGCGTGTTGCCATTTTTTGATTTTCGGCTTGCGTTCAACCCCGGCGCTGCCTTTAGTCTGTTGGCTAACGGCAGCGGTTGGCAGCGCTGGTTGTTGAGTGCCGTGGCCATCGCGGTCAGTATCTATTTAGTATTTTGGTTGCGGGGCCTGGCCCCCACTCAGCGTTGCCAGACTATGGGTGTGGGGCTTGTCCTTGGTGGCGCAATTGGCAATCTCATTGACCGGGTGCACCTAGGCGTTGTGATTGATTTTATTGATTTACATGCCGCTGGCTGGCATTGGCCTGCCTTTAATCTTGCCGATAGTGCGATTACCGTAGGGGTGGTCGCTATTGTTATGAGTGCTTGGCGTGAGTGGCGAGAAGAGCGCGCGCAGGGTGAAGTTAGGAGACGTTAACGATGCAGCAAATTAAACTCGCCAATCCCCGTGGATTTTGTGCCGGTGTTGATCGGGCGATTAGCATTGTTGAGCAGGCCTTGGAGGCGTTTGGCGAGCCTGTTTATGTCCGTCACGAGGTGGTGCATAACCGCACGGTGGTCGATGAACTACGCGGGAAAGGGGCCATTTTTGTTGAAGAACTCCAAGACGTGCCCTCAGGCTCGACGCTAATTTTCTCAGCGCACGGGGTGCCGCAGGCTGTGCGTGATGAAGCGGTCGAACGTGGTTTGCACGTGTTTGATGCAACCTGCCCGCTCGTTACCAAAGTGCATATGGAAGTCCGCAAGCACGCGCGGCAGGGACGTGAGGTTATCTTGATCGGACATGATGGTCATCCGGAGGTGGAAGGCACGATTGGTCAGTATGTCGGCGAGCGCGCTGAGCAAGGTGGGATCTATTTGGTAGAAACGCCTGAACACGCGCGCACGCTTGCGGTAAAGAATGAAAATAATCTCGCCTTCGTAACCCAAACCACCTTGTCCATGGATGACACCGCTGGCGTGATTGATGCACTTCAGTCACGCTTTGCTGCCATTGAGGGGCCGCGCAAAGATGACATTTGCTATGCCACCCAAAACCGCCAAGACGCCGTGCGTGAATTGGCCGATGGCGTTGATGTCATGATTGTGGTGGGTTCAACGAATAGCTCCAATACGCGTCGACTCACAGAGCTTGCGGAGCGAATGCAAGTAACCGCCTACCAGATCGATGGTGCCGATGAGTTGCAGCCTGAATGGGTTGATGGCATCGCAAACATCGGTGTTACTGCGGGTGCCTCGGCGCCTGAGTCATTGGTCCAAGAGGTGATTGACCAGCTTGTGGCCTGGGGGGCAGAGCGTCCTGATATTGGCGGACATTACACCGAGGATGTGGTCTTCTCGATGCCTCGCGATTTGCTACGCGCAATCCCCAAGCGTGGTGAGATTCAATCCGTCGCTGATTAGGCCGGCTTTCGTGTCAACTGGCTGCTAGCAAGATCCATCATCGGTCTGATCAACATCCTCTTTAATTCGCACTCGGCCCGTTGCGCTCATCACAATGGCCTGGCGCATGATGTTGCCAGTGTTGGCTGTGAGTCTACATAGTGTGAACGTGCCCATTTGTAAGCCACCGTCGGGTTGCGTTGAGCGACCGTCTGAACGGTAGCTCACGGCATGGCCGATGCCACGATTAGCTAAGAGCTGGAAACCCTCAGGCAAGGCGGCGCGCTGTTGCAGTAGCGATTCACTGGGATCGTGATGGCCGTTTTGGTTGTGATCGATAAAAATCTTCCAACCGTCTGACCAACCGCTTTCCCGCGCTTGCATGGTAACGCGTACTCGCCGGCTGACCGCCTCGCTGCGGGTATACCAAAGGGCATCCATGACATGCTGGCGTTGCGCATCTAAGACGGCTGTTTGGCGAAGATCAGAGAATGATGGCGCCGCTAAGCTTGCTAAGGTCGCCAGTAAAGCCATCGCAATTAATAGGCCGATGAGTGTATACCCACGCTGCATTGGTTTGCCTTTATAAAGAATGTCCGGTGATCCACCAATTTAGCGCAGTAATCAGTTAGCACTCGCCTTCGTCCGATCAATGGCGGCAGGCTAATCTGATGATTAAGCGTCGCCGGAATCAACTTACTGGCTCTAACCGCGATCGGGTCGCTGGGTTTAGCCTACTCGAGCTGCTGTTAGTGCTGTCATTGATCGCGATCATTGCCACGCTTGCGCTACCGAGTTATCGCCAGCCTATTGAGCGGGTTGAACGAGCCCAAGCCGCCACCTGTTTGATTCAACTGGGGGCATTGATAGAGCGCCAATATGATCCCAAGACAGGTTATGCAGGAATTAAATTATTAGCGAGCCCGTTGAGCTGTCTGCTCGCGCTCGAGGGTCGATATGCTTTTGCTGCCGGCGTGCCCGGGCTTTCACAATGGTCAGATGAGACGATTGATCGTCAGCGCTGGCAATTACGAGCGAAACGAACGGCGAGTAGCCATCAGAGCGCAGAGGTGTGTCACGGATTGGTGTTTCAAGACACGGGCGCCCGAGGGGTGCTCGATGCCCATGGGGTGGCGCTGTTTGATGCCAAACGAATGCGCCAGTGCTGGCACTAGTGCTTGTCTGATCGCGGGCGCTCGTCTACTATTCCGCTCTGCGGCCGGCGTAGCTCAGTTGGTAGAGCAACGCATTCGTAATGCGTAGGTCCGCGGTTCGACTCCGTGCGCCGGCACCATATTTTCCTCGCTGTTTAGGGGCCGAGCCCAAACACCAAAAGCAGCGCTAACACCACAGCAGTCCACATTGCCATTGCACCGGTTGGCCAGCTTCGCATTGGCCAGCCACTAAGCCTAAATTCTGTTGCCGCCGCCTGTGCGCGTTCAAGCGCTGTCATAAAGGTGGTACGAAACGCTTGATCCAAGGTTGTAATCCAATCACGTAAGCCGACAACCGCGTGACGACCCGGGACGCGATAGAACCAATCCACATCAAGGCTGATTTTGTTCTCGCCATCGAGATGTTTGAGCAGCAGAAAAAACCCGAGCCCGGTGAATAGCAACAACTGCATTTCTTTGAGCAAATGGCCAGCGGTATACGCGTGATAATCGACAGAATAGGGTAATAGCGCGTAGAGCGCGTTCGGGAATATACCAATTAGAAAGCATAACAACGCAGCGATACCCATTGCGATACGCATGTTTAATGGCGACTCTTGAGGCCGGTGTCCAGAATCTTTACCTAAAAACGTGAAGTAAGGCAGTTTCAAGCCGGTATGCAAAAACGTTCCGCATGAAGCCAGTGTGAGTAGCAAAAATACGCCAGCACGGTAGTCAACCGCAGCAGCCTCTACAATCATTGTTTTGCTCACAAATCCGCTAAAGAGCGGGAACGCTGAAATAGACAATGCCCCAATCATGTACAAGACAAACGTAATGGGCATATAGCGATATAAGCCACCAAGCTCAGAGAGCTTACTTTTGCCGGTCATATGGAGCACTGCGCCAGCACCCATGAGTAGTAGGGCTTTATAGAGAATATGCGTGAACGCATGTGCAGCCACACCGCTTAGGGCCAGCGCGGTGCCCATGCCAACGCCGGCAACCATATAGCCCACTTGGCTGATGATGTGATACGCCAATAGGCGGCGAATATCATTGACCAATACCGCGTAAACAACCCCATAGAGGGCCATGACCACACCAAGCCAAATTAATAGGTCAGTACCGGGATAGCCGCGCAATAGGGTGTAAACAGCTGTTTTTGTGGTTAAAGCCGATAAAAAAATAGTCCCGGTAACGGTTGCTTCTGGATAGGCATCGGGAAGCCATGCATGAAAAGGCGGAACCGCGGCGTTGATTAAAAAGGCGACCAGAATGAGCCAAAAAGCCGCGCCTTCTACATCGATTTGATTAAAGGCCACTGAACCGGTGGCTAGGTAATAGGCGATAACGCCGGCGAACAGCAACATGCCGCCTAAACCATGAACAATCAAATAGCGCATGCCAGCTTGATAAGCAACGGCATTACAACGCCGCCAGATTAACCAGACTGAGGCGATCAGCATAATTTCCCAAAAGACATACAAGGTAATGAGATCGCCGGCGAACACGACGCCAAGTGCTGCGGCGCCGTAGAACATGGCGCTAACATGCTGAGCCGGGTCGTCAACATGCAGCGAGTAAACATTGGCAATAACCAGGACGATGCCGATGACATAAGCGAAAACGAGACTAGTGGCATCCACGCGCAGTGGTGAGAGATCAAAGCTCATGATCGTTGCATTGATTTGCAGCCCACTATCTAGAGTGGCGATTAGCGCGAGTACAATAAGGGGCAATGTCACTTGCCAAATGCGGCGAATACGGCCCTTAAACCAGGCCAAAGGCAGCGCACCAATCAATAGCACAAGGGCGGGGTGGAGCCATTCAATCATCACTACGCTCACCATGCCGGGTGTAATAGTCCGGCTTGCGATAGAGAATGAGATAGCCAATCGCTTTGGATATCACAACGATAAGAATGCAAGAGAATAGACCATAAAAAGCAGCAAATCCGCCGATACTATCCCATGCAAAGCGCTCATAATCGGGTGTTTTTAAGACATCCAACAAAACCAGTAGCGCCATTACCACCAAGGTTACCCAGGTCATCCAGCGTTTTTGTTCAACCAGCCACTCTAAAAGGCGACCTAAACTCATTACTCGCTCCTAAGGAATTGCGGGTCTAAGCAGCGCAAGCGCTGATGTGGCGAGAAAAAATAACACCACGGTACCCACCGCAGTCAGGCTAAGTGGAATTAAACACAGCAAGGGCGCTTCTCTTGCATGAGCCATTGCGTTGGGATCATTAGCGGGAAGAAGGAACGCACGCATAACGGGCGGAATTAGGTAGCCAATGTTAAGCAGCGTACTCAACATGAATGCCGCTACCACCCAATAATACTCCGCCGAGAAAGCGCCGGTGACCAGATAGAGTTTGCTCCAAAATCCACCGGTCGGCGGCAAGCCGATAACGCTCATTGCGCCAATAAAAAACGCAATCATCGTGATGGGCATTCGCCGGCCAAGACCGTTCATGCCACTAACCGTATTAATTCCACTGCCGAGGTAAATTGCACCGGCACAAAAAAAGAGTGTGATCTTGCCAAATCCATGCATAAGCATGTGCAGGCCGCCGCCAATCGCTGCAAGCTCAGTTGCGAGCAAAGCGCCGGTGACAATATAGGCGAGTTGGCTCACTGTTGAGTAGGCGAGTCGGGCTTTTAAATTATCTTGATGTAACGCAACCAAGGAGGCAGCCAACATTGTAAAGACCGCCAGATAGAGCATTGCGGGCTGCGTGACTAGCGTGAGTAAATAATCGAGGCCAAAAATATACAACACAACCGTTAGCACACTGAAAACCCCGGCTTTAACGACCGCGACGGCATGTAGCAGCGCAGAGACAGGAGTTGGTGCGACCATTGCGGCGGGTAACCAGCGATGAAACGGCATAAGCGCAGCCTTGCCAATACCAAAGAGCAGTAGCAGCAATAGTACAGCGCCGCTAGTGCTACTAATTTCACCGGCCATAATGCCACCGCTTGTAAAGCGCAAACTGCCCGTGGCCTGCCAAATCCAAATGATAGCGGGCAGCATCAGCCCCACACTCGTGACGAGCAGGACGGCGAGATAGGTTCGCGCACCGGCGCGGGCTTTTTCCGTCCCGGTATGGGCCACCAATGGGTAGGTAGAAATCGAGAGGATTTCGTAGAAGATATACAGTGTGAAAAGGTTCTCGGCGAATGCAATGCCGGCGACCGCCCCCAGCGCAATTGCATAACACGCCATAAATCGCCCTAACTGCTGATAGCCGCCCTGTTTCATGTAGCCAAGGGCATACGGAGTGGCGAGCAGCCATAGGGTTGAGGCAAGTAGCGCGAACAACAGACCAAGCGGGCGAGCCGCAAACGCAATTTCAAGCCCAGGCAGTAATGTGATTAAGATTTGGGTGGCGTCTGTGCCGGCGATGACGTCAGGAGTGAGGCTAACGATGGGTAAAAAAAATGCCAACGGGAAAAGCCAACAAAAGCTATCGCGAAGCCATGGACGGTGCGCGGCCAATGCAATCGCTATGGCCCCAATAAATGGAATAACAACGATGCCAAAGAGCGAGATGTCAGCCAAGATGCGCATCAAAGCCCTCCACCACCCAATAATGCCTCGGCCGCAGCGGTAGCGCCGCCCAAGGTCAAGCGTGTATCAATGCCGAAGTAAAAATTGGCAGCCACTAATAACCAAAGGGGTAACAACAGCTCTGCTGATGCTTCTTTTACGACCGGCGCTCCTTTAGGCCGTGGTTGCATCCAAGCGACCTCAATAATATGCGCGATATAGGCAAGCGCCATTAACGAGCTGATGAGGATAAGGGCTACCATCCAAGTTTGATCGGCATCAATCGCCGCACTAATTAGTGCCCACTTACTAATAAATCCCGCCGTGGGCGGGATGCCAATGAGACTGACTCCAGCCAGTGCAAATCCAGTAAAAGTCCACGGCATTACGCGGCCAAGACCGCGCATATCAGCGACTTTTACGCTACCGGTTTGATGAAAAATAATGCCCGCAGCAACAAATAAGGCGCCTTTCATTAAGCCATGATTAAACAGATGCAAAAAACTTGCGGTTAAGCCCATCACCGTAACCAAGCTGACCCCTAGCACCATATAGCCGACTTGAGCGACCGATGAGTAAGCAAGCAAGCGCTTTAAATTATCCTGAAAAAGCGCCATCCATGAGCCGGCGAACATTGCTGCAATTGCTAGCACGGTAAACGCGGCAGCTAATGGGAGGGCGGTAAAGCTGTACTCAGGCGCAAATACCGTAAAGATAAATCGCAACAGGACATAAAGCGCGACTTTGGTTGCGGTTGCAGCAATAAACGCGCTAACCACGGATGGTGCAAAGGTGTAGGCATTGGGCAGCCAGAGATGCAGCGGAAATAGCGCTAGTTTCAGCGCCATCCCAACCACGATAAAGGCGAGTCCCACCTGGAGGACGCGTGATTCCCCGACAGCCGGAAGACGTTCGGCCAAGTCCATCATATTGAGCGTGCCGGTCATAATGTAGAGAAAACCAATGCCGATAAGCAAAAAGGTGGCGCCTACCGTTCCCATAATCAAATAACGAAAGGCCGCCAATAAAGCCCGTCGGTCGCGGCCGTGAGCGATTAGCGCGTAGGTGGCGAGAGAGGAGATTTCTAAGAAGACGAAAACGTTAAAAATATCGCCGGTGAGTGTAATCCCCATGAGCCCGGCAAAGGCCAATAGAAATAGCGCATAAAACGCGCCCTGACGTTCCGGCACTTCCCGGTTAACACTTGCTCGACCCCAACCGAGCATTAGCGTGGCCATGGCTGTAATCAGCAATGCAACAAACCCGCTCGCTGCATCCACTCGATATTCAATCCCAATGGGCGCTGGCCAGTTACCAAACGCGTAACGCAATATCTCGCCATCAAAAACCGCAATAAGGGTTAATGCGGCGATTAACAGAGCACCGGCTGCACTGAGCCAAGCGAATATCCAAGGGGCAAGCCGTCCAGGTAGCAGTGCAACAACCGGGGCTGCGATCAGGGGAAGGAGAACGGCAAAGGGCATGAACTCGGTAATGTTCATGCCTCGTCCTCGGTGGCATGTCGGTCGAGCGCATCATCATCAATACTGCCAAAGGCTTCCTGAACCCGGACAGCAAGGGCAAGCCCGACGGCCGTTGTGGCAACACCAACAACAATGGCGGTGAGAATAAGGACATGGGGTAGGGGGTTTGAGTAAATTTCAACGCCATCACGAAGGATCGGTGTTGAACCACCCAATACTTTACCGGCGGAGATAAATAAAATGAAAACGGAAGTTTGAAAGATACCAAGGCCGATGATCTTTTTAACCATATTGCCGCGGACGATGACGCAATAGTAGCCGATCATCATGAGCCCAATGACCGCCCAATAATTAAATAGGCTTAGTATATTCATTAGGCATCAGTCCCATCGTCGAATGTTATCCCTGCCTTCTCGCATAGCGCCCGACGCCGGGCAAACTGCATAAAAATCAGCATGACAACAGCGGCAACCGTCACACCAACGCCGAATTCAACCAAAATAATGCCAGCTTGTTGTGCGGTGTGGGGAGAGTCCAGCAGTGGATAAAAATCCAAAAAACGTCCACCTAAAATCACACCCAAAAGACCAACGAAGCAGTAAAGAAGCACCCCAACGCAGGCAAGCCAGTAAATAACCCCAGCGGGAATAACCCGCAGTCCTGTCTCTAGGCCATAGATAAGAACAAATAAAATCCAAGCAGCAGCAAACAGGACGCCTGCCTGGAAGCCACCGCCAGGTGAGTACTCACCATGAAATTGCACATACAGGCCAAATAGCATGACCAGTGGAATTAAAAAGCGGGCAATAACCACCAAAATGGCATTGTCTCTCACCGCTTGTTCTCCTTGCGCCGGCGCCGTGGTGGCACAGATAAAAGGGCATAGACACCAATTCCGGCGGTTAAAATCACCATGGCTTCGCCCATCGTATCGATAGAGCGATAGCTCGCCAGCACAGCAGCCACCATGTTGGGTACACCCATATCGGGATAGGTCTGCTCAATGTAATAAGGCCCGACATGTTGATGAACAGGATTATCTACCTGACCGAATTCCGGCAAATCCAGCGTGGCATAGATGAGCGTGGCGCCAGTGATAAGAACGATCACCAGCGCCGGTAAGTTATGGCTTTTCTGAACGCGCTCTCGCCGCGGCACGAGACTTAGCGCAGCCAATATCAAAACGGTGCTAATACCAGCGCCAACCGCTGCTTCTGTCAGTGCAACATCACCGGCATCGAGCATGACAAACAAACCAGCGATGGTGAGTGAGTAGATAGCAAAGAGCATGGTGGCCTTTAGTAAATCTCGCGTGAGGACCACCGATAGGCCAACGATCAGCAAAAACACCAGCAAGACAATATTAATTAGCTGTTCGATGACGCGCCTCCTTGCCGCCGCTCATCAGCGCCAATGGGTTCAAGCCCAGCCTCCAGAGCGGCCCTTGCGGTTGCATGTGCGGCGGCCGGACTTGTGAAGAGCAAAAAGAAAAGAATAAGCAATAATTTAATGCTGAGTAAGCTAAAACCGGTCTGGACAAGAAGCCCGCTTATGATCAGCAAGGGAGCTGCCGTATCAGCGATGCTGCCAGCATGCAGTCGGGTGTAAACATCAGGAAATCTAACGAATCCAACGCCGCCAATGATGGCGAAAGCACCGCCGGTTAACAGTAATACACTGGTAAGGAGATTGCCGAGTAGCTCAATCATGATCGACCTCTCCGTCCGTGGCGAGGTCGCGTTGTCGCACCAGTTTTAGTGTGGCGACCACAGCGAGAAAGTTGATGAGCGCGTAGACAAGCGCAACATCAATTAAGTCATGGTGGCCGGTGAAATAAGTAATGAGCGCCACCAACAATACAGTTTTCGTCCCAAATGCATTGACGCCAACAATGGTGTCGAACACGGACGGTCCTTTGAGCGCTCGCCATAAGGCCAGCCCCATTGTGGTAAACATAGCCAATATGGTCATTAGGATGACTGCATCCACTATGCTCGACCCTCAAGCCAGTCGACTTTGCGGCTCATGCCACCTTCACGAATATCCGCAGCGGTTGCCGGCAGCAGTGCATGTACTTCGAGTGTGGACTCGGCATGGCGTAGCCGGGTGGTGACTGTGCCGGGTGTCAACGTAATCGAATTTCCGTAGGTCACACGGCCGACCGGTGTTCTTTGAGGAATCGCTGCATTGAAGATGGTCGGACGGATTGTTTCGGGATTAAAAACCGCTCTTGCAACGACTATATTGGCAAGGATGACTTGACCTACCAGCCAGCACCAGTAAACCGGCAATCGCCAAGACAGAGTGCCCGGGTCATGCTCGGCGCCGAGCACCTCCATGCGCTCTGTTAGCCACACCACTAGCGCGACAGACAGGGCGCCGAGCGCAAACAGCAGCGGCTTGTAGACGCCGGAAATGCTGAGCCACAAGATAGCCAACATTAAAGCGAGAGAAATCAAATAACGCATCGCGATGAATCTACCAAGGTCTGCTCGCTGCTGCTAGTGATACCCGCTGGTAATATTGAGTGTCACAGAGGCGCAACATCGTTGTCTTTATAATGACATTTTGCTTTGAACTCGGGGGTAGGTGTGGCAAGTGTTCTCCTAGTAGAAGACGAACAAGCAATTCGAGAGATGGTTGCAATGGCGCTCGAGCGGGCTGGATATCGTGTCCGTCATGCAGAGTCGGCTGAGGACGCTGAGGCAGCGATTCGTCTGAGTCAACCTGATATTATCCTACTCGATTGGATGTTGCCCGGTGAGAGTGGCATCGACTACGCACGGCGGCTAAAGCGTGATCGTGTTACCCGCGAGCTCCCGATTATTATGCTCACGGCAAAAGGGGACGAAGGCGATCGCATCCGTGGCCTAGAGACGGGGGCGGATGATTACGTTGCCAAACCATTCTCGCCACGGGAGCTGGTATCGCGGGTGAAAGCCGTGCTTAGACGTGTTCAGCCCACATCGGCTGAGCAACCGATTGAAATCCGTGGACTGCGACTCGATCCGGTCAGTCATCGGGTGCTGGCGTCCGATAAACCAGTTGATATGGGGCCGACTGAGTTTCGTTTGTTGCACTTTTTTATGACCCACACCGAGCGTGTATTCAATCGAGCCCAGCTTCTCGATAATGTATGGGGAGCTAATGTCTATGTTGAGGAGCGCACGGTTGATGTTCATGTTCGCAGATTGCGTAAAGCACTGGCGCCCACCGGTCATGATGCCTTGGTGCAAACGATTCGTGGCGCCGGTTATCGGTTTGCCGCTGAGTAATTTGATCGTGCCATGTTAATGAGTAACCCCTGGCCGGCGGCCATTTCACGAGCGCTGCTCGGATTGTTGGTCATCATGTTGGTGGGAGCGGCCAGTGGGTATTTTGTTGCCGTCGTACTGGCTGGAGTCGCAGCGGCGCTTGCTTACAATATCTATCAGCTCTCTCGCTTAGAACATTGGCTGCGGTGCTCACGGCAAATACATCCGCCACGAGCTAGCGGGTTATGGGGGGCTGTGTTTGATAGTTTTGATCGACAACAGCAGCGACGTCGGGCGCGCCGCGAGCGTTTGGCCGATTTACTCCGCCGCTTTCGTGAAAGCGCGAATGCGATGCCAGACGGCATCATTGTACTGTCTGATCTCGGTGAAATGCGGTGGTGGAATCATGTGGCATCTCGCTACTTGTCTTTGAACTGGCCGCAAGATCAAGGGCATCGGATTGCCAATTTAATTCGCCACCCAGACTTCAGTCATTTTCTAGACAGCGGGAGCTGGGATGATCCTATTAAGATTCCCGCTCCCAATGATCCTTTGCGAGTGTTGGAAATTCGTATTGTCCCGTATGGCGATCAACAGCGAATGCTACTTGCACGAGATGTCTCTGAATTACACCGTTTAGAGACCATGCGCCGCGATTTTGTTGGCAACATCAGTCACGAGTTACGAACGCCATTGACCGTGCTCCGAGGAATGGCAGAGCACATTAGCGATATGAAGTCTTTAGAGCGTGCTGAGCTGGATCGCCCGCTTGAGTTAATGGACCAGCAAATTGAGCGAATGACGCAATTGGTTGATGACTTATTGTTGTTATCGCGGCTTGAAACAGAGGCGCCCGAGGCGAAATCAGACCCGATTGATATGCCAGCGATGCTCAATGAAGTTGCGGATGAAGCGCGGACATTCAGTAACGATAGTCATGATATTAAGCTTACGATTGACGCGGGGATTACGGTTAAAGGTGACTATGAGGAACTGCGTAGCGCGTTTTCCAACCTATTAAGTAATGCGGTGAAATACACCCCGCCTGAGGGCCGTATTGATATACGTTGGTTTGAAGCGGCTGGCATTGCCTGTTTAACCGTGGCTGACACCGGGCGTGGTATTCCAGCACATCATTTGCCGCGATTGACTGAGCGTTTTTATCGTGTGGACAGTGGTCGAGCTAGCCGTGATGGTGGCACCGGACTTGGACTCGCCATTGCCAAACATGTGCTTTCACGACATGGCGCGCATCTTGAGATCACCAGTGAACTCGATGTCGGCAGTACCTTTAGCTGTGTATTTCCAAGCTATGAACGAATTGACGCGTCCTCGGCCAATCGTTACGACTTTCAGCATTAGGATTCATATTCCTGTCATATTTCTCACCTAGCCTCCTCGCTGAGTATTAACCTATAGCACTACGAGGAGTGACCTCATGCAGACTTGGAAGACTACCGCACTGGCCGTTGCAGCGGCCGCCAGCATGACCACAGTAGCTGTGGCCCAAGAGCGCGACCAAATGCGTATCGTGGGTTCCAGCACGGTGTATCCGTTCGCCAGCTACGTGGTTGAGGAGTTTGGTGCAACCACCAACTACCCCACGCCCGTGATCGAGTCGACTGGCTCAGGTGGCGGTATGCGGCTATTCTGTGATGGCGTCGGCGTCGACACCCCGGACATCACCAATGCCTCACGTCGGATGAAGCCAAGCGAGTTTGATCGCTGCATGGAAAATGGCGTTACCGATATCACCGAGGCACTTATTGGTTCTGACGGCATCGTGATCGCACAGAGCAATGACAACGCCCCGCTTGAGCTCACGCGTGAGCAGATCTTGTTGGCCGTTGCTGCCAAGGTTCCGCAAAACGGTGAGTTAGTGGACAACCCTTACACCAGCTGGAATCAAATTGATTCAAGCTTGCCGAATCGTGAGATTGAGGTCCTTGGTCCGCCTTCGACATCCGGTACGCGTGATGCATTCGAAGAGCTCGTCATGGAAGGCGCTAGTGAGTCCGCTGGCTATCCAGAGGAGTACACCGATATTCGTACAGACGGCGGTTACGTTGACTCTGGAGAGAACGATAACCTGATCGTGCAGCGGATTCGTGAGAACAAAGACGCCGTGGGCGTTTTCGGTTACAGCTTCCTTGCTGAGAACAGTGACACGATCAGTGCGGCGACCGTTGACGGTGTTGCGCCAACCACGGAGTCAATTTCTCGCGAGGAATATCCAGTTGCTCGTAGCCTTTGGTTCTACATCAAAGAAGCCCATGAAGGTGTGGTTCCTGGCATCGAAGAGTATGTGAGCCTGTTCATGGACGACATCATGATCGGCGAGGATGGCTTGCTGATCGATGAAGGCCTAATTCCTCTGCCAGGTTCTGAAAGCGCTAGACAGCGTGATCGGGTTGAGGATCGAGTCAACCTCCAGCGGAGTGACTTGGAGGGCTAAGACGTTGAAATGCTCTTCGATAATGGAGAGTATCTAACGCGATCTGGGTCGTCATCACCACTTGGTGGTGACGATTCTTTAATTTTCTAGAATCAGACACGCAGATATCGAGGTAGCACCTTGGGCATTGGATTGACAACACTGCTACTCCTGGCGGCACTAGGACCACTAGGATTTCTAGCCTATCGGTTAGGTCGTGGCAAAGCGCTTGCCTCGATGGCAGCGGGTGTCAGCATGCACTCGCGTCCTCAGCAGTATGGCTGGTACTCCGTTGTATGGATGGGGATTCCGGCATTGGGGGTCGCGATCGCCGCTGCAATATTAAGCCTATTCGGTGTGATTGCGCCTGCGCGTGAGCTGGTTCTTATGGTTTCACTAGCGGTTGCTGCGATCGGACTTGCCCATGGTCTACGAGCAATCAAACCCGATGTGCGCGCTCGCAACGCTCTCGACAATGTCGTCAGACTACTTTTGCTTGGCGCGGCACTCATTTCAATTATTACCACGATCGCAATCGTATTATCGGTTCTATTCGAGGCGATGCGGTTTTTTCGTGAAGTTAGTGTTTGGGAATTTGTTACCGGCACGGTTTGGTCTCCCGGAGATACCTTCTTAGAGGCGGCAGGCCGCGGTGATGAGGTAAGTGAGGGAACGTCGTTTTTTGGGTCGGTGCCATTGTTTGCTGGCACGTTCATGGTGACAGCCATCGCGATGGCAACAGCGCTGCCCATTGGCTTGTTATCCGCAATTTTTATGTCGGAATACGCAACCAGTCGGCAACGCGGCATTGCCAAGCCATTACTTGAAATACTCGCGGGTATCCCAACAGTGGTCTATGGCTTTTTTGCGGCAGTCACAGTGACACCTATTGTCGTGGATATCGCCAGTTTCATTGGGCTAGATGCCTCGTATAGCAACATCCTCTCACCGGGGATTGTTATGGGGATTATGATTATCCCGTTTATCTCATCGCTCTCGGATGATGTGATTAATAGTATTCCTCAAAGCTTGCGCGAGGGCGCTTATGCGCTGGGTACCACCCATTCTGAGACGATCAAGCAGGTGATCTTGCCGGCCGCCTTGCCAGGGGTCATCTCGGCGTTTTTGTTGGGTGTCTCGCGTGCATTAGGAGAGACGATGATTGTTGTGATGGCAGCGGGAGTGCGGCCTAACTTAACGTGGAACCCACTAGAGGACATGACAACCGTGACCGTAAACATTGTTATGTCGCTCACCGGTGATCAGGCATTTGATAGTCCAATGACGCTCTCCGCATTTGCGCTTGGACTCGTATTATTTATCGTCACCCTTATGCTCAATTTGGTCTCCACCTATTTGGTGCGCCGATTTAAGCAAAAATATGACTAATCAGGACGTCTGACATGCAGCGACGTTTAACCGGATCAGCCAACGACCCTCGAATTCGGGCACGTTACCGCGGGGAATCGCGTTTTAAGAGCTACACAGTGATCGCACTGTTGGTGGCTTTTGCGATTATCATTGCGTTTTTCGCCGACATAATTGGACAAGGGCATAGTGCGTTCTGGCGAACAGAGGTTCAGGTAACCCTAGATTATAATGAGCGCGCAGAGCGTATTGGTCGGTTTGCGCTAGAAGAAAATTTACGTGAAATTGTCTCGCGTGGCGCAGTTCGTTCCATTCCATTAGAAATTCGCAATAACCCTGAACTCGCCGGCAGTACCCGCAAGGATTGGGTGCCGGCATACAGCCGTATTGATCAGTATCTAAAAGGTAATGAGGAACTCCCGCCCGAGATGGCAGCTCAAGTTGATCGGTTGGTTGAAGCTGACCAGATACGCACGACGTTTAACTGGGCTTTTTTTAGTTCAGGTGATTCTAAGCTGCCAGAGCTAGCCGGTGTCTTCTCAGCTGCCGTCGGTTCCATATTGGTTTTGTTTGTCACCCTAATTTTTGCCTTTCCCATTGGCGTGATGTCGGCGATTTACCTGGAGGAATTCGCACCGGACAATAAACTCACGCAAGCGATTGAAGTGAACATCAATAACCTTGCGGCCGTGCCGTCGATTATTTTTGGTTTACTGGGTTTGGCAGTGTTCATTAATACGTTTGGCGTACCTCGATCGTCAGCACTTGTTGGTGGTTTGACGCTTGGTTTGATGACCCTGCCGGTGATAATTATTAGCACCCGAGCGGCGCTTCGTTCAGTACCCGATCCAATTCGTCTTGGCGCGTTTGCGATGGGGTGCTCACGTTGGCAGGTGGTTCGTGACCACGTGCTGCCATTATCACTGCCAGGGATCTTAACGGGAACAATTATTGGCCTAGCTCAGGCAATGGGTGAGACAGCGCCGCTTATCATTGTTGGCATGGTTGCGTATATCCCTGATATGCCCTCCAGTATTTTTGATTCGGCAACGGTGCTACCTGCACAAATATTTACTTGGGCTAGTGAGCCTCGAAAAGCTTTTGTTGAAAAGACGGGCGCAGGAATTATGGTCCTATTGGCCATCCTGCTCACGCTTAATGCCACAGCCGTGCTCTTGCGGCGTAAGTTTGAACGTCGCTGGTAGCGACGGGCGAGGGATTCATGGAAACTGAAACAACACAAACAACGACGACGGGGATGCCTAGCATGGCCCGAAATGATGAAACGATCCCCGCTGCCGGGGAAAAAGCAGAGCCAAGCGTAAAAATGAGTGCCCGAGATCTTAATCTTTGGTACGGCGATACGCAGGCTTTGTATGACATTAATCTCGATATGTTCTCACGTGAGGTGACTGCGTTAATCGGTCCTTCAGGTTGCGGCAAGTCAACTTTTCTCCGTTGTCTTAACCGAATGAATGACTTGATCCCGAAGGTTAAGATTAATGGTCGAGTTGCGTTAGAAGATGAAGATATTTACGACCATAGCGTTGATGTCGTCCAGCTGCGCACATTTGTGGGTATGGTTTTCCAGAAGCCTAATCCGTTCCCTAAGAGTATTTATGAGAACATCGCCTACGCGCCACGCTTGCACGGTACCGGTACTTCGCGTTCAGAGCTTGATGATCTTGTGGAGTCCTCTCTTAAACGGGCTGGGCTTTGGAATGAGGTTGCCGATCGACTTGATACGGCCGGTACGGAGTTATCTGGCGGTCAACAGCAGCGCTTGTGCATAGCGCGTGCCATTGCCGTTAACCCTGAAGTGATTCTAATGGACGAGCCAGCCTCAGCGCTCGACCCGTTAGCGACCGCCACGGTTGAGGAGTTGATCCATGAGCTTAAAGATAATTATACGATTGTGATTGTGACGCATAACCTACAGCAAGCCGCGCGAGTTGCTGGCTACACGGCGTTTTTCCACATGGGTAAAATTATCGAATACAACGATACCGATACGTTATTTACGAACCCAGCCGAGCAGCGGACTGAGGATTACATTACTGGCCGTTTTGGCTAATCCCGCAGGAGCGGAAAGCATTATGGATAAAAAGGGTTTTTCGCAGCATATCTCGCAGCAGTACAACGAGGATCTCGAGCAGATCATCACTCGTGTTATGACCATGGGTGGGTTAGTTGAACAGCAGCTAGAAGGCGCAATGGATGCGCTCGTCAATGGAGATCAATCCAAAGGCGAGGAAGTGGTTACGTCTGACTACCGCATCAATGCGATGGAAGTCGAGTTGGATGAGGCTTGCACGAATGTGTTGGCGCGTCGGCAACCTGCAGCGAGTGATTTGCGATTAATTGTCGCGGTGATTAAAACGATTACTGACCTTGAGCGCATTGGTGATGAAGCTGAGCGCGTGGGTCGCATGTCATTACAGTTATTGGATGAGGATCGGCGGCGTAGCCCAATGGCTGAAATTGCCTCGCTTGGCGAGCAAATTAAAGGCATGGTTCGGGGATCACTAGACGCGTTTGCACGAATGGATGTTGAGCAAGCGGTCAGAGTGGCTCAAGAGGACATCAAGGCCGATGCGCAATACAATTCGATACTTCGTCACTTGGTTAAACACTTAGAGGATAACCCTAAGTCGGTACCGCCAGTGCTTGATATTGTCTGGGCTGCTCGCTCGTTGGAGCGTATTGGTGATCGCTCACGAAATATTTGCGAATACGTTATTTACTTTGTCAGAGGTAAAGACGTTCGGCATATTAGTTTTGAACAAATGGCTGAAGAAGCGACTGGTGATCGTCACTGAGTTACTAGCCACTCAAGCAGCGCTTTTTGGGCGTGCAAGCGATTTTCCGCCTCTTCCCATACAACACTTTGGGATCCATCAATGACCTCTGCACTGACCTCTTCGCCGCGATGGGCGGGGAGGCAGTGCATAAATAGCGCATCACGATCAGCGCTTGCCATTAGTGCCGTATCGACCTGATAGGGTTCGAACGCGGCATAACGAGCGCTAGCTTGCTCTTCCATACCCATGCTCGCCCAGACATCGGTCACGACAAGATCAACCCCGGCGACAGCCTCATGCGGATCAGCATGATGGGTACTGCGCGGGTAGCGCTCTAGATCACTGGGGGCGTAATCGGTGGGGCAGCCGATGCGCAAACTAAACTCCATGAGTTCAGCCGCCTGCATCCATGAGCGGCACATATTATTACCATCTCCCATCCATGCGACTTGGCGGCCTGCAATGTCACCACACTGTGCTTGCCAGGTCTGTAAGTCAGCGAGGAGCTGACAGGGATGGTGATCATCGGTCAAGCCGTTGATAACGGGTACTGTCGAGGCAGCAGCAAAGCGTTCCACATTACTGTGCTCAAAGGTTCGGATCATGACCGCATCGAGCATGCCTGAGAGTACACGGGCGGTATCTTCAATGGGCTCGCCACGACCGAGTTGAGTATCGCGCGGTGAGAGGAAAATCGCACTACCGCCAAGCTGACTCATTCCTGCCTCAAACGACACCCGTGTGCGCGTGGATGACTTCTCAAAAATCATTCCAAGCACGCGTCCACGGAGCGGTTCATGTAAGTGGTGCGCGTGATGGATCTCCCGAAGCTCAGCGGCGCGGCGTAACAGCATATGCAGCTCATTGGCGCAGAGGTCAGCGAGCGTTAGAAAATGGCGCAAAGACATAATGGCTCCTGCTGGCCGCTCAATGACTCGGGGCTGCGCTAGCAACCGCCGGTGCCACGGTTGCAGCAATAAGGGGTGCTAACGTGCTCACAAGCTGATCCGCTTCGGCATCGCTAAATGTCAGCGGCGGGAGTAAGCGGACAACTCGCCCGGCTGTCACATTAATGAGTAAACCCGCATCGAGCGCTTGTTTTACCAACTCTGGGCAGGGTTTACTCAGTTCAATACCGATCATACAGCCTTGACCTCGAATTTCAGCAATGCCATCAAGCCCGTGCAGCGCTTTACGAAAACCACCTAAAATACGCTCACCTAATGCCTGCGCCCGCGGCATTAACCCCTCGGACTCAATGATATCGAGCACACTCAGTGCGGCACGCGTAGCCAGCGGGTTGCCACCAAACGTTGTTCCATGACTGCCAGGCCCAAGTACGCCGCTCGCTGCGCCGCCAGCCAAGCACGCACCAATGGGTACGCCATTCGCTAGCGCTTTTGCAATGGTAATCACATCAGGTTGGATATTAGCGTGTTGATGCCCAAACCAACGCCCGGTTCGGCCGATACCAGCTTGAACCTCATCAAGCATGAGTAACCAATTGTGCTCATCGCATAGCTTGCGCAAGGCCGGCAGATAATCCGCATTGGGCAATACAATGCCACCTTCGCCTTGAATTGGTTCAATTAAAATAGCGACTGTCTGATCCGTTGCTGCCTTTTTAATCGCCTCCGGGTCGTTATAGGGCACCCGAATGAACCCCGCCGGCAGCGGGCCAAACCCAATCTGTGCCTTGCTATTGCCCGTGGCAGCCAAGGCACCCAATGTGCGGCCGTGGAAAGCATTCTCGGCAACGATAATTTCAGGTGCGCTAATATCTCGAGCGTGGCCATAGAGGCGCGCGAGTTTAATGGCAGCCTCATTTGCTTCAGCGCCGCTATTGGCAAAGAAGACTTGCGCTAATCCAGACATGCTGCAGAGTCGCTCGCCAAGTGCCTCCTGATGCGGAATATCGTATAGGTTGGAGGTGTGAATAAGCGTGTGGGCTTGTCCTGCCAATGCGGCAGCCACTGCTGGGTGTGCATGTCCGAGACCACAGACGGCGATGCCAGAGAGTGCATCGAGGTACCAACGCCCATTCGTATCTTCCAACCACGCACCGCGACCTCGCCGAAAGGCAACCGGAAGCCGTGAGTAAGTTGGCATCAGGGTCGTGGACATGGCGTTGACCTCCAAAAAACAAACGGCAGCCTGCGGCTGCCGAGCAGTTCATTATAGGATGGGCGCATTAACGCTACAAGATTGCTGCCTATGCCGAATAGTCCGATCGATTTGCACATGCACAGCACCGCCTCAGATGGGCGTTTATCCCCTGAGGCATTGGTTGAGCAAGTGGCTGCAGCCAATGTCACGATGATGGCATTAACGGATCATGACACGCTGTCTGGTCTTGATCAGGCAGCCGCAGCGGCCCACGCGCATGGAGTCCAGTTCATTCCAGGGATTGAGCTATCGGCTCGCTGGGCCCGTGGGGTCGTGCATATTGTGGGTTTAGGCATTGATCGGACAAACACACAATTGAATGCCGGCGTGGCAGCACAACAGGCGCAACGGCAAACACGGGCGCAAACAATCGCTTTAAAACTTGAACAGCGAGGCATGCACGGTATTGCTGAACGTGTGGCCGCCATGGTGGGTGAGGGTGTGCCGGGGCGAGCACATTTTGCGCGCGACTTATTAGAACAGGGCCATGTTCAGACCTTTCAGCAAGCATTTGATCGATATTTAAAACGCGGCCGTCCTGGCTATGCAGCCGTGACGTGGGCAAGCATTGCCGATGTGGTGGCATGGATTCATGCGGCAGGGGGGGTGGCGGTGTTTGCTCATCCGCTTCGCTATGGCCTGAGTCGTGGGGCACTGCGCGCTGCTATTCAGTCATTCATTGATGCGGGTGGGTGTGCGATTGAGGTATCTAATGGGGGCGGTAGCCGGGATGATGTCCCCGCAGCGGCTGCGCTTGCGCGGCGATTTAATCTGGAGGCCTCGATGGGATCTGATTTCCACGACCCGGCATTTCCTTGGGTCGGAATTGGTCGCTTAATGCCACCGCCCAAAGATCTTCCTGTCGTTTGGCAGCGCTGGCAGGAGATGACATGAGTGAGTTTTCCCATCCGTTTGCTGAACTGGAACCCGCTCGATTGCTCGATATGCTCGAATCCGTTGGGCTTTATCCCGATGGCCGTTTGCTTGCGCTGAATAGTTATGAAAATCGGGTCTATCAACTCGGCATTGAAGCGGCTGAGCCGGTGATTTTAAAAGTCTATCGGCCGCAGCGTTGGTCATCGGCTGCATTGGTCGAGGAGCATGCATTTGCCGCTGAGCTTGTCGAGCATGACATTCCCATGGTGCCGCCGCTTACCTTTGATGGCACGACTTTGCATTCGCTGTATGGATTTAGCTTTGCTGTTTATCCCCGCAGAGGTGGCCATGCGCCCGCCCTTGATGATGCCGGCACCCGGGAGTGGTTGGGACGACTCTTAGGCCGAATGCATGCTGTAGGCAGTGTTAGGGAATTTAGCGAAAGAGCGCTATTGGATCCAACCGTTATGGGCGAGCGCAGTCGAGATTATTTGCTCGCTGAAGGCTGGTTGCCGGCGCATATACAAGCAGCTTATCGCTCACTCACTGATGATCTTATTGTGGATATTAAAGCAGCATTTAGGCGTGCTGAAGGCTGGCAGCCTATTCGTCTGCATGGCGATTTTCATCCCGGTAATATCCTTTGGACAGATCACGGCCCGCATTTAGTTGACTTAGATGATTGTCGGACCGGTCCTAGCATTCAAGATTTATGGATGATGCTCTCTGGTGATCGTGGGGAGCGGACGTTGCAACTCAGTGATCTACTCGCCGGGTATGAGGATTTTTATTCTTTTGATCCACGCGAACTGCATCTGCTCGAAGCACTTCGGACATTGCGCATGATGCACTATGCCGCGTGGTTAGCCCGGCGCTGGGATGATCCTGCTTTCCCGAGAGCATTTACTTGGTTTAATACCGATCGTTATTGGGAAGAGCATGTTCTGTCATTGCGTGAACAAGCCGCTGCAATGCAGGAGCCGGTGCTGAGCGTATGATCAGGCAGGCCAATTAACCATCAAGCGTGGCAAGGAGTGGGGCAATGGATTTAGTGATTGTTGGGGCCGGGTCAATTGGGATTAGCCTTGTTGAGCGGGCGCTGGCGGGTGGTCATGATGTGGTGATGGTTGAGCCCGATGCTGAGCTCGCTGAACAATGCGCAAGCCAACATGATGTTCGAGTGCTTGCGATGAATGTCGGTGATGAGCGATTTGCCGAAGAAAGTCGGCTTGATCATGCGGAGGCCTTAATCGCGACCACCGGTGATGATTCGACGAATATCATGACGATGTTGCTAGGCCAGGAGGCCGCAGTGAACACGCTCACCAGCACGGTAAATCAAGCTGTGCATATTGATTTATTTCGTCGCCTTGGGGTGCGCGTATTGGCGGATCCAGAGCGTTTAGTCGCGCAGCATTTACTGGATATTACCTTGCTACCAGAAGCGAGTGACGTGACCACACTTCGGGGTGGCCAACAAGTTATTGAATTGAAGATTGGCCAAGACTCGCCGTTGATTGGACTGAGTATTGAGCAGATTCAGCAGCGAGAATTGCTTGATCACTCATTGCAGGTGATCGCCCGTGTCCGGGGTGATAAGACAACGCTCGTTGGCCCCAATGAACAGCTTGCAGCAGACGATGGACTCATTGTTTTCGCCACCGAGCGTTTACGCGGTCGGCGACGGCAAATTGTCTATACGCCGGCAAAAGAGGATTAACGCTTGCGCGAGGTGTGTCGCGGAACGGGCTTTTTGCTCCATGTCCCAGGCATCATGGCATTACTCTCAATGCCTGTGGCTTGGTTTGCGAATGAACCCTGGGGTTTGCCCGGCCTGCTAGGGACAGCAGTACTATCGATCATGCTCGGACAGACTTTGGTGTGGTTAGGCCGGGGCGCCACGGCATTTCAACGCTATCAGTCGATGCAAATTGCCGGTGTGAGTTGGTTGCTGATTGCTTTGTTTGGTGTATTACCGTTCGCGCTCTCCGCTCAGTTGGCACCAGCCGGCACATCCAGCGCTGCTGCATTGCAGATTTTCCAACAGCCTATATTGGCCTTTTTTGAATCAGTATCAGGGTTTACCTCCACGGGCTTGACCGTTGTGGCTTATGCCTCTGATTTGCCAATGCATATTCAATGGTGGCGTAGTTTGAGCGAATGGGTTGGCGGTATCGGCATTATTTTGTTGTTAATTGCCGTGCTACCGGCAGAGCGTGGCGCGTTGAACTTGTACTTCTCTGAGGCACGTGAAGAGAAAATTCTGCCAACGGTTAAATCAACGGTCCGGACGATTTGGATTATTTACGTCGGCTATACGTTAGTCAGTATCGCTGTTTTGTGGTGGGCAGGTGAGCCACTGTGGCGCGCGATTAACCATGGCATGACAGCGATTGCGACGGGTGGGTTTTCGATTACCGATGACAGCCTAGTGAATACCCCAGCGCGGGTACAGCTTGCTTATATTCCGATTATGTTAGCCGGTGCAGTGAGCTTTTTGGTCCACTATCGCTTGTTACTAGAGCGTCGCGCGTTGGCCGATCTTTGGCGAGTCGACGAGTTGCGCTTGTTGGTATGGATTACCGTGGGTGGGCTTGGCTTATTATGGTTTGAGCGCTGGTTTACCGTTGGTGATTGGGGTGGTGTGGCGAGTGCTTTTATTTGGGTGTCTGCGCTCACAACCGCCGGTTTTGCCAGTGTAGATTTATCAAGTTGGGGTGATGCGGCGTTGCTGCTGATCTTGGTTGCCGTGCTCATGGGTGGCATGGCGGGCTCGACCAGTGGCGGGCTTAAACTCTTACGCGTGGCATTGCTACTCAAAGACCTGTTGGGACAGCTACGCAGTTTGCGCGCGAGTCGGCATGAGTTGGTGATGTTAAGCCATGATGGTGAGCGGGTTAGTCCCACGCATCTTGCTGACCTTGGTCGTATCGCAGCGCGTTTAGTCGGCGTTTTTATGTTGCTTTGGTTACTCGGTGTGTTTTTGGTGCTACACACCGTGCCTGTTGAGGCGAGATTGGCGCATGTGTTTTTTGATACCGCCTCGGCATTATTTAACTCAGGCCTATCCACAGGTATCGCCGGTCCTGATATGGCAATGAGTACCGCGGCATTGTTTAGTGTGTTGATGCTGCTAGGGCGATTGGAGATCTTTCCACTGTTGGTCCTCGTCGCTTGGGCATTCGGACGCCGCTGATTGCTGTACACTATCGGGCTTTCCCATTCGGTAGCGACCGGTCAGCGAGCAATAGTCAATGAGCAGCCCAGTGAATCAGCCCGATGTACGCCATTTGCGTAACATCGCCATCATCGCCCATGTCGACCACGGTAAGACCACACTCGTCGATCAGTTATTGCAGCAGTCAGGCACGCTAGCCTCACGCGGTGAAATGCAAGACCGGATCATGGATTCTAATGATCTAGAGCGCGAACGTGGCATTACGATTTTGTCAAAAAATACCGCTATCGAATGGCAGGGGCTGCGCGTCAATATTGTGGACACCCCGGGCCATGCTGATTTTGGCGGCGAGGTCGAGCGTGTACTCTCGATGGTCGACTCGGTGTTGCTACTCGTTGACGCGGTTGATGGGCCAATGCCACAAACCCGATTTGTTACTCAAAAAGCACTTGAGAAAGGCCTTAAACCCATTGTTGTGGTCAATAAAGTTGACCGCGATGGCGCCCGCCCTGACTGGGTGGTAGATAAGACATTTGATCTGTTTGATAACCTTGGCGCTAGCGATGCGCAGCTCGACTTTCCTGTCATTTATGCCTCAGCGCTCAATGGTTATGCCGGGCTTGACTCTGACGTCCGCTCTGGTGACATGACACCGTTATTTGAGCTGGTTCGGGGGTCTGTGCCTGCACCCGATGTGGATGCAGTTGGGCCGTTTCGGATGCAGGTTATATCGCTTGATTACAACAGTTATGTTGGCGTCATTGGTATTGGCCGCATTGAGCGGGGGCAAGTCAAAAGCGCGCAGCCGCTGGTCTGCGTTGATCGTGATGGCAAACGACGCTCGGTTCGTATGCTGCAAGTGTTGGGATTTTTAGGCCTCGATCGGGTTGAGGTGGAGTCGGCTAGCGCAGGCGATATTATTGCCTTTACCGGAATTGAAGGCATTAACATTTCCGATACCTTGTGTGATCCAGCTGAGGTTGAGGCACTGCCAGCGCTTACGGTTGATGAACCAACGGTATCCATGACTTTTCAGGTCAATACTTCACCGTTCGTGGGGCGTGAGGGTAAGTATGTAACCTCGAGGCAGCTTCGCGAGCGATTAATGCGGGAGCTCCAGCATAACGTTGCGCTGCGTGTGGAAGACACCGAAGACCCTGAGCGTTTTCGAGTCTCGGGGCGGGGCGAGCTGCATCTAGGCATTCTCATTGAGAACATGCGCCGCGAGGGATATGAACTTGGCGTGTCTCGGCCTGAGGTCATTACCCGTGTGGTCAATGGTCAGCGCGAGGAGCCCTACGAGCAATTAACCGTCGATGTTGAAGAGGATTATCAAGGCGCAGTCATGCAGCGCCTAGGTGAACGCGGTGGTGAGCTTACCGATATGCTGCCTGATGGGCGCGGCCGCGTGCGTCTTGATTACATTATCCCAGCCCGTGGCTTGATTGGTTTTCGTACCGAGTTTTTAACCGCAACCTCCGGAACGGGTCTGCTCTATCATGTGTTTGATCATTACGGCGCGGTAAAGCCAGCCGATTATGGCCAGCGCAATAATGGCGTTCTTATTGCAATGGCATCGGGCAAAGCGCTGGCCTATGCCCTGTTTAATCTGCAGGACCGGGGCAAGCTATTTATTGACCCCGGTGATGAAGTCTATGAAGGCATGGTCATCGGTTTGCATAGCCGCGACAACGACTTGGTGGTCAATCCGCTGAAAGCCAAGCAACTAACCAATGTGCGAGCAGCGGGTTCAGACGAAAATATTCTTCTCACCCCGCCGCAACGAATGAGTCTTGAGCAAGCGCTTGAATTTATCGATGACGATGAACTCGTCGAGGTTACACCGGCGGTGGTGCGAATTCGGAAAAAGTATTTGCTAGAGCACGAGCGCAAACGTGCGGCAAAGGCGAGTGGTTAACTCAGCCGTGGTGCTCGCTGATTAGCGATCACGCGTGATGATGAACGTGGCCAAATCCCGTAGCGTATCGGCTTCATGACCGAAGTCCTCTAGGGCAAGAATGGCCTGTTCACAAAGCGTCTGGGCAAATCGCTTTGCCTCGGTAAGGCCTAATAAGCCGGGATAAGTGGGTTTTTCTCGAAGGGCATCGGCGCCGCTCGCTTTACCAATTTTCTCAGTATCCCCAATACGATCAAGAATGTCGTCTTGGACTTGGAAAGCAAGTCCAATGCATCGGCCATAGCGCTCGAGTTGTTCGCGCGCTGGTGCAGTGCCGTGTGTTGCACAAAGGGCGCCCAAGCGTAAGCTCGCCAGTATCAGTGCGCCCGTTTTATGAATATGCATATCTTCGAGCTCAGCGATACTAAGCGTTTGGCCTACCGCACCAAGATCCATCGCTTGTCCGCCGACCATGCCACGAGAGCCCATGGCCTCGCTCAGCACATTGATCATTTCTAATCGCTGAGGGGCAGCTGGTGTGTCCGCGGCTGCGATTAAGCGAAATGCGAGCGCCTGAAGGCCATCACCAACTAAAATCGCGGTGGCTTCATCAAACGCGCGATGGCAGGTGGGCTGACCGCGGCGCAGATCGTCATCATCCATCGCCGGTAGATCATCATGGACCAATGAATAAGCATGAATCATCTCGACCGCACAAGCAGGCGCATCAAGCGCTTGGCCCGTTTCGCCCAAGAGGGCACCTGCTTGATAGACCAAAAATGGCCGTAACCGCTTGCCTGGGCTGAGGGCGGCGTAGTGCATAGCTTCATGCAATCGCGTTGGCGTGAGCGCAGGGTTGGGTAGCGCCGCCTTTAGCGCATTCTCTACCCGTTGCTGACAGCCCGTGAGCGCATCATTCAGTGCGGTCATCATCGGCCTCATCAAAGGGAATAGGTTTAGCGTTGGCGTCTTTGCCGAGCAATATCTCTACCCTTTGTTCGGCCTCGGTCAATGCGGTCTGACACTCACGTGTTAGGCGTATACCTTGCTCAAAACACTGTAGCGACTGTTCAAGGGTGAGCTCGCCACGCTCCATTTTTTCGACGAGTCCCTCGAGTGTCTTAAGCGACGCTTCAAAGTCGGGATTAGCTTTTTTTTCACTCATAAAGCCTAGTTTAGCGCGCAGTGGCCGAGTGCGCACTCGCCGGACCCGATTGCAAGGGTTACACTCACAAACTTGTTGCCTTGTAGATCGATTACCAAAGGAAGACCCCCGGCTCATGAGCGATCGTTACGATTCCGCTGCTATCGAGGTGCTGACTGGCCTTGACCCTGTCCGTCGGCGCCCAGGTATGTATACCGATACAACACGGCCTAATCACCTTGCCCAAGAGGTCATTGATAATAGTGTCGATGAGGCGATAGGTGGGCATTGCAAGCGTATTGATGTGACCTTGCATCGTGATGGCTCACTGTCCGTGCTCGATGATGGCCGTGGCATGCCAGTGGATACACATCCAGAAGAGGGTCTGCCTGGGGTTGAGGTGATCCTAAGCCGATTGCACGCAGGGGGTAAGTTCTCGCGTGAGAGTTACCAATTCTCAGGCGGATTACATGGGGTGGGTGTCTCGGTTGTCAATGCATTATCAACCCGTTTAGAGATCACGATTCGTCGCGATGGCCGTGAATGGGAGATGGCATTTGCGAATGGTGAGAAGGTTCGTGATTTAGAACCAACGCAAGAAGTTGGCCGGCGGAATACGGGGACGCAGCTGCATTTTTGGCCGGATGCGCGGTATTTCGATTCCGTTAAATTCTCCTTGCCGCGTTTGCGCCATGTGCTGCGGGCAAAAGCGGTTTTATGTCCTGGCTTAATGGTGCGCTTGGTTGAAGAGGCAAGTGGCGAGGAGATCGTTTGGCATTATGAAAAAGGTCTTGCGGATTATCTCAGCACCGCCTTAGTTGACGTTGAGCGGCTGCCAGATCCTGCGTTCACCGGTGAGTTTTCTGCCACTCATGAAGCCGCCGAATGGGCGATTTGTTGGTTGCCTGATGGCGGCGAGGCGCCGCAGGAGAGTTACGTCAATCTCATCCCTACCCTGCAAGGCGGAACGCATGTTAATGGTTTGCGCACCGGCTTAACTGAGGCGTTACGCGAATTCTGTGAGTTTCGGCATCTCCTGCCGCGTGGGGTGCGCATTGCACCCGAGGATGTTTGGGAGCGCGTTGCTTATGTGCTGTCGGTCAAGCTTGAAGAGCCACAATTTTCGGGCCAAACCAAAGAGCGTCTATCCTCTCGCGAATGTGCCACATTTGTCTCTGGTGTTGTAAAAGATGCTTTTAGTCTATGGCTGAATGAGCATACCGGTGAGGCGGAAAAGCTTGTTGAATTGGTCCTGGCAAGTGCGCAGCGGCGGTTAAAAGCGGCGCGTAAAGTAACTCGCAAGCGGGTAACGCAAGGCCCAGCGCTACCCGGTAAGCTCGCGGATTGCAGCACACAAGATGCCGAGATTAGTGAGCTGTTTTTGGTCGAAGGTGATTCGGCCGGTGGTTCAGCTAAACAAGCGCGCGATCGTGAATTCCAAGCCGTTATGCCGCTGCGAGGCAAGATTCTAAACACCTGGGAAGTGGACCCGAGTGAGGTGATGGCATCGCAGGAAGTCCATGATATTGCGGTTGCTTTGGGGATTGAGCCGGGCTCGGAGGACCTCACTGGTCTGCGCTACAACAAAATTTGCGTATTAGCAGATGCCGATCCGGATGGCGCGCATATCGCCACGCTTTTATGCGCTCTGTTTCTAAAACATTTCCCGGCTCTCGTGCGCGCTGGTCATGTGTTTATTGCGATGCCGCCACTCTATCGTATCGATGTGGGTAAAGAGACTTGGTATGCGCTTGATGAACAAGAGCGCCAGGGCATTATGGATCGAATTGATGCAGAAAAGCGTAAAGGCAAAATCTCAACCACGCGATTTAAAGGCTTGGGCGAGATGAACCCGCTGCAGTTACGCGAGACCACGATGGCGCGAGATACTCGGCGCTTGGTCCAGCTAACCGTTGAGTTCCCTGAACAAACAGACAATCTCATGGCGATGTTATTGGGTAAACGTGCCGCCTCTCAGCGTCGTGCTTGGCTTGAGAGTAAGGGTGATTTGGCTGAAGTGCTGATTTAATAAGGATAGGAGTTAAAAAAGCTAAATGGTTGAGCACACTGAGCCTGTTGAATTTGAGCGGCGTCCGCTCCACGAATTCACTGAAAAAGCCTATCTCGATTACTCGATGTACGTCATTTTGGACCGCGCCCTGCCGCATGTTGGCGATGGTTTAAAACCGGTTCAGCGACGCATTGTTTATGCCATGTCAGAGCTCGGGCTGTCCGCGGCATCAAAGCATAAGAAATCTGCGCGTACCGTGGGTGATGTCCTGGGTAAATATCATCCGCATGGAGATTCGGCTTGTTATGAGGCCATGGTGCTGATGGCCCAGCCCTTTAGCTATCGCTATCCGCTCGTTGATGGTCAGGGCAACTGGGGCTCGGCGGACGATCCAAAATCATTTGCGGCCATGCGCTACACCGAGGCTCGGCTTACGCCATACGCGCGATTACTGTTAGAAGAGCTGGGGCAGGGCACCGTTAATTGGCAGCCCAACTTTGATGGCAGTCTGGATGAGCCGGTCACACTGCCAGCGCGTGTGCCTAACGTCCTACTCAATGGTGGCACAGGTATTGCCGTTGGCATGGCAACTGATATTCCACCGCATAACCTACGCGAAGTGGTCTCGGCGTGTATGCGTTTATTAGACGAGCCTGAGGCTGATATCAATGCAATTTGCGAACATGTCAGAGGCCCGGATTTTCCAACTGAGGCAGAGATCATTACCCCGGCCGAGGACATTCGGCGAATTTATGAGACAGGTCATGGTGGTCTGCGGTTGCGGGCCCGCTGGGAGCAGGATGGCCGCGATGTTGTGGTGACAGCGTTGCCATTTCAAGCGTCAGGCAGTCGAGTGCTCGAGCAAATTGCCGGGCAAATGCAGGCAAAAAAACTCCCCATGGTTGAAGACCTGCGCGATGAGTCTGACCATGAGAACCCAACACGATTGATTATTACGCTGCGCTCCAATCGAGTGAATGCCGAAGCGGTCATGCAGCACCTCTTCGCGACAACGGATCTTGAGAAAACCTACCGAGTTAACCTCAACGTGATTGGGCTCGATGGCCGGCCACGGGTTCGCAATCTGCGCGAATTATTGAACGAGTGGCTTGAGTATCGACGTGACACGCTGACTCGCCGTTTACAGTGGCGGCTCGATAAGGTTAAAGCGCGGCTGCATGTTCTCGATGGCCTTCTCATCGCGTATCTCAATATTGATGAAGTGATTGCCATCATTCGTGGATCCGATGAGCCTAAGTCGGCATTAATAGAACGCTTTGAGCTGACTGAAACGCAAGCAGAAGCCATCCTTGAATTGCGTTTGCGGCATTTAGCAAAGCTCGAAGAGATGAAAATACGTGGTGAGCAGGATGAGATTGCGACTGAGCGTGATCAGTTAAGCAAAACGCTTGGATCAAAAGCACGCATGACCAAGCTCATTCAATCTGAGCTACAAGCTGATGCTGAAAAGTACGGCGACGATCGACGTTCTCCTTTGGTCAGTCGCAGTAGCGCACGAGCGTTGAGCGAGAGTGATTTAGTGATCAGTGAGCCGGTGACCATTGTGCTGTCGAAAAAAGGCTGGGCGCGGGCAGCGAAAGGCCATGATATTGATGCGGAACGGCTCTCCTATCGTGCTGGCGATGGGTTTGCTGCGGCTGCGGCAGGTCGCAGCACACAAAGCGCCATCTTTTTAGATAGTCACGGCCGCAGCTATAGCTTGCCGGCGCACAGCCTACCTTCAGCGCGTGGTCAGGGTGAGCCATTAACCGGGCGTTTCCAGCCTCAAGATGGTGGACGTTTTGTCCATGTTTTATGCGGTGAGCCTGAGGCAAAAGCCTTACTGGCGGGAAGTAGTGGCTATGGTTTTGTTACCCAGTTAAAGCATCTGCAGAGTCGACAAAAAGCAGGTAAAGCCGTTTTCAACCTATCCGCTGGGGCAGCGATGTTAGCGCCATGCGATGTTGCCGAGGCGGCCATTCGCGTTGCGGTGGCGACCACTGCCGGGCGCTTGCTGGTGTTCTCGCTCGATCAACTCCCCGAGCTCGCACGGGGTAAAGGCAATAAGCTCATCGATATTCCAGCAGCGCGGCGTAAAGATGGCAGTGAGTCTGTGGCGGGCGTGTGTACCTTGCAGATGAATCAAGCACTCCTGGTGCAGGCAGGAAAACGCACACTGACGCTAAAAGGTGGCGATCTGGAGAGCTATTTAGGAGAACGAGGCCGCCGTGGTCGCGCGCTCCCGCGTGGTTTCCAACGGGTCGATGGCTTAATGGCAGCACCTCAAGATTAATGCTCAGCGCAGTATTAGGGCAAGGTCATGGGTTAGGTGTCCAGTGAACGGGCACCTTCCACGGCTCGCCGGCCACTTCTCTGACTAGACGGGGTAGTAAGTAGCCCGGCAGCTTAGCAGCAAGTTCGCGCATTAAGCGGGAGGCGGTTGCCTCTGGTAGTTCAAAATGCGCGGCACCTTGTACGCGATCGAGTAAGTGCAAATAGTAGGGCTGTACGCCAATGGCGAATAGTCGCTTGCTCAGTGCCATTTGCACATCCACATGGTCGTTCACTCCGCGCAGCAATACCGCTTGATTGAAAAGTGCGACCCCTCGGCTGGCGAGTCGCTGCATGGCCTTGGCCACATCGGCATCTAATTCGTTGGGATGGTTGGCGTGGATCACCATGATGGGTTGGAGGCGGTGGCCAGTAAACCATTCAAGCATGGCCGCATCGATGCGAGCCGGCAGCACGACCGGCAAACGTGAGTGAATGCGTAGCCGTTTGAGATGAGGAATGGTGGTCAGTGCGGTGGCTAATTGCGATAGACGCCGGTCGTTCAGACTCAATGGATCGCCACCGCTTAAAATCACCTCCTCGATTCGGTTATCCGCATTAAGGTAGTCGATTGCTTGTTGCCATTGACCTGCGCTGGCATTGGCCTTGGCGTAAGGGAAATGCCGCCGAAAGCAATATCGGCAGTTAATGGCACAGGCGCCTGTCGCCACTAAAAGCGCGCGGCCATGGTATTTATGAATAACGCCACCCGCCTGTAAACTCGCACCATCACCAACCGGGTCATCAATAAATCCCGCTTTAACTCCAGCCTCCTCGCCCAGCGGTAGGACTTGACGTAGTAATGGATCCGCAGGATCGCCAGGTTTGATGCGCTTGAGGTAAGCCTGCGGTATACGCAGTGCAAAAAGTTGACTTGCTCTACGCGCGGGCTCGAGCAGCGCTGGGTCAAGGTTGAGTTGCTCGATCAACACAGCCGGATCGGTAATGCTTGCCTGCCACGCTTTCTGCCAGGCCGGCGTGCGGGCGCGATTCCCCCCTGAGGCTTCGGTGCTCGCAACCTCATCCAGCTGACCTAATACCGCGAGGATCGTGGCAAACGCAACGCGTTGATCACCCGACTCGATGCGGCTGATGGTTTGGCGGGTGGTCGAAGCGTATTCCGCTAACGTTTGCATGGATAGGTTGTTGGCTAACCGGGCGGTACGGATTCTCGCTCCAATACGGTGTAAGTCCTGCGCAGCGGTTTGTTCCACGGTCATTTTTCGCGGCATGATGTTACCTCTGGGTAACATTGTTGCTTCTAAGTTGAGATCGAGCAAATACCAATGCCCTACCTGCCCCGATCATTAGGCGGTATGATTTCGCGTTGTTTATGCGCAATGGAGATATCATGGCGAGCTTTAACACCAGTCAGTTTAAATCGGGTTTAAAGATTTTGCTTGATGGCGAACCCTTTACCATCGTTGAGAACGAATTTGTAAAACCCGGGAAAGGACAAGCGTTTAACCGGGTGAAGGTTAAAAACTTAAAAACCGGCAAAGTCATTGATCGGACTTTTAAGTCAGGCGAAAGTGTTGAAGGCGCGGATGTCATGGAAACTGACATGCAGTATCTCTACAACGATGGCGAGTTCTTTTATTTTATGACACCCGAGGACTTTGAACAGCATGCGGCCGCGGCTGAAGTTGTTGGTGATGCGGGTAAATGGTTAAAAGAACAAGATAACTGCAATGTCACTCTATATAACGGCGAACCCCTATCCGTTGAACCGCCATTGCATGTCACACTTACGGTAACCCAGACCGACCCGGGCCTCAAAGGCGATACCAGCAGTGGTGGCAGCAAGCCGGCAACCCTAGAGACTGGAGCGGTTGTTCAAGTGCCATTATTTATTCAAGAGGGCGAACTGCTGAAAGTTGATACGCGCAGTGGCGAGTACGTCTCTCGCGCCAAGGAATAACGCGAATGGCGCCAGCGGATTGGCTGCCTTCTGCTACCCCGGCGGTTTTGCGCCAGCGGGCCGCTTTATTAAGTCAATTGCGTGCATTCTTTGCCGCGCGCGATGTGATTGAGGTGCAAACACCTGTGCTAGCCGGCGCTGGCGTTACCGATCCAAAAATTGAACAATTCTACGAGGCCAAGACGCAGCGTTGGCTCCAAACCTCGCCGGAATATGCCATGAAACGCTTATTGGCGGCGGGGATTGGTGATTGTTTTCAGATCACACCGGTTTTTCGCGCCGGGGAACAAGGACGTTATCACAACCCTGAGTTTACCTTGCTTGAGTGGTATCGCTGCGGGTTTGATGCCGAAACCTTAATGCAAGAGGTCACCGAGCTTGTGAATGCCGTGTTGGGTGAGGCGCCGTTCGTTCATCAGCGCTACCAGCAAGCCTTTATTGATGCCGGACTCCCTGACCCGCTAACAGCCGATCAAACACAGCTCCAACAAGCGGCGCTTGCTACCGCTAAATCAACTGCGCTGCCTGATGCGCTGGAGCGCGAGGGGTGGTTGGATTGGTTATTGAGTACGGTGGTCATTCAGTCACTGCCCGCGCGCTGTTTTCTGACCCACTATCCGGCAAATCAAGCCGTACTAGCCCGTTTAAGCCCTACAGATGCGCGGGTGGCCGAGCGTTTTGAGCTTTTTTGTGATGGTGTGGAGATTGCGAATGGTTTTCATGAACTTACTGACCCTCAGGTCCTTAATGAGCGGTTCGCCCGCGATCAGGTTGAGCGTCAAACCAAGGGCCAGATGACTCTGCATGAGGACACGCGCTTGCTTGCCGCTATGACTAGCGGGTTACCTGATTGTGCCGGTGTTGCCTTGGGCGTTGATCGGCTCTTTATGCTCGCTGCGGGCCTTGACTCAATCGCTAATGGAATCGCTTTCGATTGGGACCGAGCCTGAATGTTGTCCTATTGCGGACCCCATTCGAATCGGTTGGCCCACCGCTAGATTGTTATTCCAATAGATCGTCTCGGGTCCCCACAAAAGAATAACCGTTGAGCCTAAATTAAATCGGCCCATTTCCTCGCCAATGGCAAAATCTGGTGGATCCTGGGGGTAGCTCCACGTGCGAATACGCCGACCCCGAGGTGGCGTTATCTCGCCAGCCCACACCGTTTCAATACTGCCAACGCCAATCGCACCAACCAAAATGACAGCGAGTGGCCCGGCCGCGGTTTCAAATAAGCTAACCACGCGTTCATTGCGCGCAAACAATCGTGGAACATGCGCTACGAGTGGTTTGGAGACGCCAAAAAGCCGGCCAGGGATATGCAACATTTGTTCAAGCTCGCCGGCGATCGGCATATGAACGCGATGATAGTCACTGGGCGATAGATAGAGGGTGGCAAAGGCGCCATTAGCAAACCGCTGAGCGATCCTTGGATCACCCCCGAGTAGGTCGATGGTTGTGTAATCCTGGCCCTTGGCTTGAATGACACGCCCAGCCTTAATCGAGCCAAATTCGCTAATTTCGCCATCAACCGGGCTAACGATGCTATGCGTGCCGGTCGCGATCTCTCTTGCGCCTGGCGCTAATGCCCGAGTGAAAAAAGCATTAAAGCTCTCGAAATTACTGCGCTCAGGGCTTGCCGCTTCGTTTAAGTTGACGGTATAGGCGCGGGTGAAAGCGCGGATGAGTAGATTTTTCCAAGGCCGCCAGCGCCAACGCGCTAGACCATGAACAACCCGCGAGATCGCATGCTGGGGCAGAATGCCGATGATCATACTGAATAGCCGTCCGAGCATTACCCGCGTGCTCCTTTGAAGCGTTTTTTGATCTGCATAAATTCTTCAGCCAATACGGCTCGGCCATGAGGCGGTTGCCAAAGCGCTCGAAGTTGACCGCTAGGATCAATCAGCAATATGGCTGCACTGTGATCGACGGCATAGTCGCCGTCTGCGTTGGGCTCATGGAGCGTATAGCTGATGCCTAAAGCACGGGTCAGCGTATCAATGGCCTCGCGCTCTCCGGTCACCCCAACGAAGTCATCATGAAAATGACCCACGTAGCGTTCAAGCCGAGACAACGTGTCGCGGCCGGGATCTACCGAGATAAACACAACCTCGGGCGTTGATTGACTACCGGCTTGGTTTAAGCGTTGTTGCATGCCAGCGAGATCAGCAAGCGTTGTTGGGCAAACATCGGGGCAGTGGGTAAAACCAAAAAATACAAACTGCCATTGAGCATCTGGATGGGCTGCCTGCCAAGGCTCACCATCGTGGCGGCTCAGGTCAACCGCTGGTAGTGCGCGAGCATTGGGTAGCACTGTCCCTACCATTTCTTGGGTGGGCGGTGATGACTCTGGCCACCACAGCATCGTGCCCGCGGCACTAATACCGGCGATCAGGGCGATGCCGACCGGCAAAAATAATCGTCGTAGCGTTGTCATAGCCCTAGTATGCCACCCGTTAAGCAAGCTCACAGCCCTCTAGGCTGCTAGACTTACGCACTATGCAAAATCACCCGACAGACGCCCTTGAAACGGTGGGCGATTTCATTCGATGGTCAGCAAGCCAGTTTGTGGCGGCTGAGCTGTGTTTTGGCCATGGCACTGACAACGCGCTCGATGAAGCGGCCGCGTTAGTATTGGGCACACTGCGTTTACCCGCCGATTTACACCCCATTTATTTTCAATGCCGGATAACACCACCTGAGCGCTCGGCGTTAATGGCAAATGTTCGCGAGCGCATTGAGCGGCGTCGGCCGGTGCCGTATCTACTCGGCGAGGCATGGTTTTGCGGATTGGCGTTTACGGTAACGGAGGCTGTGTTAATTCCGCGCTCACCTATTGCCGAACTCATCGAGGCCGATTTTCGGCCGTGGGTAGATTCCAGTCGGGTGGAGCAGATTGTTGATGTGGGTACGGGCAGTGGTTGTATTGCGATCGCCTCTGCGTTGGCATTTACCAATGCAAAAGTCACTGCGCTTGATTGCTCTAAAGCGGCATTAGCGATCGCCCGCGATAATGTTGAGCGCTACGGCGTGAGTGAGCAGGTGAGCGTGCAGGCATCGGATTGGTTAAGCGCTATTCCTCCCCAACCGATGGTGGATTTAATCATTAGTAACCCGCCTTATGTTGATGCGCGCGCCATGGCCGATCTGCCAGCAGAATACCGGCATGAACCACGCGGGGCGCTCGCTTCTGGCCAGGATGGATTAGATGCGGTGCGCGCGCTGTTGCCTCAGGCAGCACAACGATTGACTGATCATGGCGTTTTGGTCGTTGAAATTGGTCATGGTGCAGCGATGTTTGAGCAGGTCTTTGCTGATTTACCAGTGACTTGGATAGAACTGGAGCGCGGTGGTGCCGGTGTTTTTGTCATTGATGCGGCAAGCCTTCGACAGGCATTTCCCGGCGCTGACGCACAGCGCTCAACAGAGTAATATTAAAGTTATGTCAGGAAATACCATTGGCCGATTATTTTCGGTAACAACGTTTGGCGAGAGTCATGGTGCTGCTTTGGGTGCGGTGGTGGATGGCTGTCCACCCGGGTTAGCGCTGACTGAGTCCGATCTCCAAGGCGACCTAGATCGGCGTAAACCCGGCACCTCGAGACATACCTCACAGCGACGCGAAGGGGATCAGGTGCGCATTCTCTCGGGTGTGTTTGAAGGTAAAACGACCGGTGCACCGATTGGTTTGCTCATTGAGAATAAGGATCAACGCTCTAAAGATTACACCAATATTGCCGAGCAGTTTCGCCCGGGGCATGCTGATTACACCTATTGGCAAAAATATGGAATTCGCGACTACCGGGGGGGTGGGCGCTCTTCAGCCCGTGAGACAGCTCTGCGTGTGGCCGCTGGCGGCATTGCGCGGAAATATCTAAACGAGCGCTTGGGTGTTCGCATTCGCGGCTGGTTATCCCAGCTCGGGCCGATTGAGCTTGAGCTTGATGATTGGGATGCCGTCGATACTAATCCGTTTTTTTGTGCCCAGCCCGAGCGCATGGCCGAGCTTGAGGCGTATATGGATGCGCTGCGTAAGGAAGGAGATTCTATTGGTGCAACCGTTGGTGTGCTCGCTCGTGGATTGCCGCCGGGATTGGGTGAGCCGGTATTTGATCGATTAGATGCGGATATCGCTCACGCATTAATGAGTATTAATGCCGTGAAAGGCGTTGAAATTGGTGCAGGCTTTGCAAGTGCTGCACAAAAAGGCACTGAGCATAGAGATGAGATCACCCCGGAGGGGTTTTTATCAAATCACGCTGGCGGCACATTAGGGGGGATTTCAACCGGTCAGGATTTAATCGCCCGAATGGCGTTAAAACCGACTTCGAGCATTCGTTTGCCCGGCCGTTCAGTGGATGTAAAGGGCGCGCCCGTCGAAGTGGTTACCACCGGACGTCATGACCCTTGTGTGGGCATTCGTGCGACACCGATTGCTGAGGCTATGTTGGCTTGCGTCCTGTTGGATCACTTTTTGCGCCATCGAGCACAAAATGCAGATGTTGATTCAGGCACGCCGATTATTCCTGCCCACCCGCAAGACTAACCACAGGCCATGGTAGCGGCCCTCCCGTATAAGCGCTTAGCGGCGTTTTATTTTGCGTTCTTTGCTGTCCTTGGGGTTTTAGCGCCCTATTGGGGCCCGTATTTAAGACACCGGGGCTTTACAGCAGCGGAGATTGGCACGCTCATTGCGCTCCTTCATGCAACTAAAATCATTGCACCCAACCTTTGGGGCTGGGTGGCTGATCGCACGGGCGCGCGCATGGCCATTATTCGAATGGCCTGTCTGATCACCTTAGTGTCTTTTACTGGCGTGCTGCTGCCAGGCGGATTGGTGTGGATGGCAGTGGTAATGATGGGGTTTAGCTTTTTCTGGAACGCCGCGTTACCGCAGTTTGAGGCGAATACATTAAGTCATCTGGGAACGCATACTCACGCTTACCCAAGAATACGGCTCTGGGGAACGGTGGGCTTTATGCTCGCGGTACTTGCGGTGGGTGAAGGTGTTGATCAGCTCGGCGTGGAGATTGTGCCCTATGTGTTGTTAGGGCTCTTTTTCGTCCTCGCGATGGTGAGTATGAGCGTTCCGCAGGCAGCGCGCTTTTCAGGCGCCGACCCAGAAGGTGGCTTGCAAGCGGTGCTTTTGGCGCCTCGGGTATGGGGCTTACTCGGTGCTTGCTTTTTGTTGCAGGCAAGTCATGGACCTTTTTACGCTTTTTACAGTATTTATTTGCAAGATCATGGTTACTCCGGCACAGCGATTGGTTTGCTCTGGGCGGTTGCATTAGTCGCTGAGATTGGGGTTTTTCTACTCATGCCACGTTGGCTGCCTCGATTCGGCCATCGTGCACTACTGGTAACAGCGATGGCTTTGGGTGTGCTGCGTTGGCTGCTGGTGGGCGCATTCCCGGCGTGGGTAGCAGCTCAAGTGCTTGCACAATTAATGCATGCTGCCACGTATGGGGTGTATCACGCCGCTGCGATCGCGTTAATTGATCGATATTTTACCGGCGGCTTGCAGGGGCGCGGCCAAGCCATTTACAGCAGTATGACGTTTGGCGCCGGGGTCGCTTTAGGGAGCTTTGTTGCGGGCATGCTGTGGGAGAGCGCAGGGGGTGCGTACACGTTTTATTTAGCAGCGGCTCTCGCGGCTGCGAGTGGGCTGTTAGCTTACTGGGCGGTGCCTGGGCTTCGGGCACGGGTAGATCTGCCTGCTTAACCGCAGTCTAGCGGGCGCGTATACTAAAGGGTAACGTTTTTGAAATGGCTTAATTGCATGGGGAATGACGATGGGTGGACAGACCCTCTACGATAAACTCTGGGATGCCCATGTTGTGCGCGACAATGGTGATGGCACGGCATTGCTTTATATTGACCGGCAGTTGGTCCACGAAGTGACCTCGCCGCAGGCATTTGAAGGCCTGCGTTTAGCGGATCGGCCACTTTGGCGAGTCGCGGCTAACCTCGCCGTTGTTGATCATAACGTTCCCACCACGGATCGAGATAAAGGGATAGCGGATCCTATTTCGGCGCTTCAGGTCGATACGTTGACGCAAAATTGTCGCGAGTATGGCATCACGCAATTTGGCCTGCTCGATCGGCGTCAGGGCATTGTGCATATTATTGGCCCTGAGCAAGGCGCGACTCAGCCCGGTATGACGGTGGTTTGTGGGGACTCACATACCTCGACGCATGGGGCATTAGGCGCACTCGCTTTTGGCATAGGCACCTCTGAGGTAGAGCACGCCCTCGCCACGCAAACCGTGGTTCAGTCACGCTCGAAGCGCATGCTTGTTCGGGTCGATGGCAAAACCGGGCCAGGCGTAACCGCTAAAGACATTATGCTGGCGATTATCGGCAAAATCGGTACTGCCGGTGGCACCGGTTTCGCGGTGGAATTTGGTGGCGAAGCGATTCGTGACCTGCCGATGTCAGGTCGTATGACGATTTGTAATATGTCAATCGAGGCCGGTGCACGCTGCGGCATGGTCGGAGTGGATGAGACCACCATCGATTATCTTCGTGATCGACCTTATGCGCCCAAAGGTGATCTTTGGGATCAGGCGGTTGAGTACTGGCGGACCTTGGTAAGTGATGATGATGCGGTATTCGATCAGGTCGTTACGCTTGAAGCTGCGGCGATTAAACCGCAGGTCTCCTGGGGCACTTCGCCGGAAATGGTCGTCGATGTGGATGGGGTTGTGCCAGATCCAGCGAATGAGCCCGATGAAACCAAACGAGCTGGCATGCAGCGTGCGCTTGAGTACATGGGCTTAATGCCTGGGACACCCATTCGGAAAATCGAGCCCGAGAAGATTTTTATTGGCTCATGTACCAACTCACGGATTGAGGATTTGCGCGCTGCGGCCGATGTTTTGCGCGGTAAGCATATTGCCAAGGGCATTCGTGAGGCGATGGTTGTACCGGGCTCTGGGCTTGTGAAGTGGCAGGCCGAGCAGGAAGGGCTGGATCAAGTCTTTAAAGACGCAGGTTTTGAATGGCGTGATGCAGGCTGTTCGATGTGTTTGGGCATGAATGCCGATCGACTGAGTTCAGGCGAGCGCTGCGCTTCAACTTCAAACCGTAATTTTGAAGGCCGTCAGGGCGCAGGGGGTCGAACCCATCTGGTCAGCCCTGCAATGGCTGCTGCCGCCGCAGTTGCCGGGCATTTTGTTGATGTGAGGGAGCTTGAGCAGTGAGCATGGAACCCATTACACGTATCGATGGCTTGGTCGCACCCCTAGACCGTTCCAACGTAGATACCGATGCCATCATTCCTAAGCAGTTTTTAAAGTCGATTCATCGAACGGGATTTGGGCCTAATTTGTTCGATGAGTGGCGATACCTCGATGAAGGCCAGCCGGGGCAGGCTGTCAGTCAGCGCCCGCTCAACCCTGACTTTATCCTTAATCAGCCGCGTTATCAGGGTGCGAGCATTCTGTTAGCGCGTGAGAACTTTGGCTGCGGATCATCGCGAGAGCATGCGCCCTGGGCACTCGCCGATTATGGTTTTCGGATCATTATTGCGCCAAGTTTTGCCGATATTTTCTATAACAATTGCTCGAAGAATGGCATTTTGCCGCTTGTCTTAGATGCAGCAACGGTGGATTCGCTATTTATCGCTACCGAGGCTAATGCGGGCTATCGTTTGAGCGTCGATTTGCCTGAGCAAGTCGTTATCACTGCGACCGGTGAGCGTTACGACTTCGACATTGATCCGCATCGCAAACACATGCTGATCGAAGGGCTTGATGAAATTGGCCTGACCTTGGGACATGCTCAAGCCATACGCGCATATGAGCAAAAACGCCGGCAAGTGACGCCTTGGTTATTCACGGATTTGGATTCTGCATGACGCATAAAATTCTTATGCTGCCGGGAGATCATATCGGCCCGGAAATCATCACTCAGGCCGATCGGCTGTTGCATTGCCTTGCTGATGACTTTGGCTTATCCGTAGAGCTTGAATACGCCAATTTAGGCGGCTGTGGTGTCGATGCCGAGGGCTCACCTTTCCCCGAATCCACTCATGCGCTTGCGAAAAAAGCCGATGCGCTGTTGCTCGGAGCGGTTGGCGGGCCCAAATGGGAAGCGATCGAGCGCGATAAGCGGCCTGAGCGGGGCTTGCTGACTATTCGTGCAGCGCTCGGGTTGTTTGCCAATTTACGTCCGGCGATTTTGTTTCCTGAACTTGCCGATGCCTCAAGTTTGCGAGCGGAAGTCGTTTCAGGACTCGATATTCTTATTGTTCGTGAGCTAACCGGTGGTATTTACTTCGGCCAGCCACGCGGTATTCACACCCGCGATGATGGCGCTCGAGAGGGATTCAATACGCTGCGTTATGACACCAATGAGATTGAGCGTATCGGCCATGCCGGATTTGCTGCCGCGCAACGACGCCAGGGGCGTCTGTGTTCGGTTGATAAAGCCAATGTTTTGGAGTCAAGCGAACTTTGGCGCGAGGTGATGAATGATTTGGCGCCGCACTACCCCGATGTTGAATTAACCCACCTTTATGTGGATAACGCGGCCATGCAATTAGTGCGGGCACCCAAACAGTTTGACGTTATGGTCACTGGTAATTTGTTTGGCGATATTCTCTCAGACTGTGCTGCAATGCTCACCGGATCGATCGGAATGCTGCCCTCGGCCTCGCTTGATGCCAATGGTCGCGGGCTATATGAACCCGTGCATGGCTCAGCGCCTGATATTTCAGGACAGGGCCTGGCTAATCCATTAGCGACGCTTTTGTCCGTTGCCATGCTCTTGCGGCATAGCTTAAATGAGAGTGAATTCGCGGGACGGGTTGAGCGGGCGGTTCGTAGCGTACTGGGTCAGGGTCTGAGAACAGCAGATTTGGCAGGCCCTGGTGTGACAAGCGTGAGTACTCAAGCTATGGGAGATGCGGTGATTGCGGCGCTACGCGCCCAACGCCCGGAGGATGTATGAACACAGTAGGTTTTGTGGGCTGGCGCGGTATGGTCGGTTCGGTATTAATGGATCGGATGCGCGCAGAGAACGATTTTGTCGATATAAAACCGGTGTTTTTCTCTACATCGCAGGCGGGGGCGAGCGGTCCAGATATTGGCCAACCGGTGCCAGCGCTTGCCGATGCACATGATTTTTCAGCCTTAGCCGAAATGGATGCCATCGTGACCTGCCAAGGGGGTGAGTATACGAGTGCGGTGCATGACTCGCTCCGTAGTAACGGTTGGCAAGGTTATTGGATTGATGCGGCCTCAACCCTGCGGCTGAAAAACGATAGCGTCATCGTGCTTGATCCGGTTAACGCGAGCGTTATCAACCAAGCGCTTGATCGTGGCACGCGTAGCTTTGTGGGCGGTAATTGCACGGTGAGTTTGATGCTCATGGCGATGGGTGGGTTGTTTGAGCATGACGTGGTGGACTGGGTGACACCAATGACCTATCAAGCGGCATCGGGTTCGGGCGCCCAACACATGCGCGAGCTGCTGCGACAGATGGGCTATTTGCGAGACGCCGCGGCTAGCAAACTTGACGATCCTGCCGGCGCAATTCTTGAGATTGACCAAGCGGTTAACCACGCGCTACGCAGTGCTGATTATCCTGCGGATCATTTTGGGGTGCCGCTCGCTGGCAGCCTCATTCCGTGGATTGATAAAGCGATGGAATCGGGCCAGAGCCGGGAAGAATGGAAGGCTGGGGTAGAGACCAACAAAATCCTTGGCCGGCATACTAACCCCATCCCTATCGATGGGCTTTGTGTCCGTGTTGGCGCCATGCGCTCACACGCCCAAGCACTGACCATTAAATTGCGCCGTGATGTGCCGCTTGCTGATATTGAAGAGATGCTCTCGCAAGCCAATGACTGGGTCAGTGTGGTCCCCAATGAACCGGCAGCAAGTCAGCGGCAGTTAACGCCAGCAACGGCGAGTGGCACATTAGACATCCCCATTGGCCGGCTACGTAAGCTTGCGATGGGAGGTGAGTACTTATCAGCGTTTACGGTCGGTGATCAGTTGCTCTGGGGCGCTGCGGAGCCACTTAGGCGCATGCTTCGACTTGTGGTTAACGCTTGATGCGGTGGTTAACCCTCAGCCTCGCCGGACTGTGTCTACTGCTCGGCTCGCGTGCCTCAGCGCTTGAGTTAGGAGCGATTGAGTTAACAAAAGTGAACGCGCGCGCTTGGCAGGCGCGGATTGCTGTTATTGATAGTGCTCGAGCAGATCCATCAACCTTTAAGGTGAATCTAGCAAGCCCTGCTGCACATACCCGTGCCGGTATTAATCCAGCGACTTTGCCGATTGATTTATCGTTAAAATTGACTCGCGACGCGGATAACGCTCAGATCGTTGTTCATCAGCCGGATAGTGATTACCCGGCGCCGATCGTTGAATTTCTGCTGACACTAAGCTGGCCGGAGGGAGACCTTAGCCGGCGTTATGCGGTTAATTTAACGGAAAGCCCATTGGCTCGTGCCACGGCGCCAAGCCGTTTTGGGCCAACTAAACCCACCGATACACTCTATAGCATCGCCAATGCGCTGCGCCCGTCCGCGATTGGGACGAATCAGATGATGCTCGCGCTATTGGCAGAAAATCCGCGCGCTTTTAACGCACCAAATGTCAATGCGCTGCAGCGCGGCGCGTTGCTTGAGGTGCCGCCAAGACGTCAATTACGCTTTCCAGAATTAGCCGCAGCCAATCGCGAGATAACCGCGCAAATTAATGCGTGGAATCAAGCGGAAGGACAAATGAATACAACCGATGCATCGCCATCGCAGCCCCTTCGTGTACTGGCACCAGAACCAGAACCGGAACTAGAACCGGAACCGGAACCGGAACCGGAACCAGAGCCAACGCCAGAGCCACAAACCCAACAACAGCTTGATGGACTTGCAACCCAAATGACTCGTGTTGAGGCTTCAGCCGAGCGGCTTGAAGCTGAAAATGCAGAGCTCCAAGCCATGCTTATTGGCGTGCAAAATGATGTCGAGCAGCTTGAGGCCTTACTAGCACAGACCCGCGCAACGCCAAGCGCAGCACCGGCAGCGACGACAGCCACAGCGAGTGATGCGCTCAATGAACAGGCAATCAAAGCATGGGTCGCACAGCAATGGGCGCTCGCACTGGCGAATCCGAATGCGGCATTTGAACAACCGCTGGTGCGTTGGGTGGCCAGTGCTAGTGCCGGTGTCTTAGGCCTTATGCTGCTGACCCTGTTAATGGCTCGAAGGCGGCGAGGCCGCGATAAAACCGCAGCGGAATTGCCAACCCATTGGCGCCCAGGCAATGCGCGCTCCAGTAATAATCGTCCTGATGACACCGTGGTAGCGAGTGCGGCGCAAAGCAGCGTAGATCCGCTCGAGCAGGCCAGCTCGCTCATCGCCTATGGCCAGCTTGATCAAGCCCAGAGCGTATTAGATGAGGCATTGGGTGAAGCGCCTGAGAGCATTGATTTACGAGTCAAATTGCTGGATATCCTTACCATGCGCGAAGATCGAGCGGGTTTTGAGGCTGAAGCGCACGTCTTGCACGCACAATTAGATGATGAAGATGATCCGCGTTGGCAGCGTGTCGCCCGCCAAGGACGCGATTTGGCAGGTAAAAATCATCCGCTTTTTGCGATCACGAGTAGCGATACGCCGGATAAGGAATAAGCCTGCTCATGCCACGTATTGCTTTGGGCATTGAGTACGATGGAAGTGCGTATCATGGCTGGCAGCGTCAGGCCCATGCACCCACCATCCAAGCTTGTGTAGAAACGGCATTAGAGGCCGTTGCTTGTCAGCCGGTTAGCGTAACAGCAGCCGGAAGAACCGATAGTGGCGTCCATGCCAACGCGCAGGTAGTGCATTTTGATGTGCCTGTCGAACGTCCAGACCGTGCCTGGCTCAAGGGAGTTAATTCGCATTTGCCAGCGGATATCGGTGTGCGCTGGGTTGCCCGTCCGGGGGCAGATTTTGACGCGCGGCGAACGGCAATCGCTCGACGCTATCGTTATCTGCTAATGGCAACGCCGCTAGCACCCGTGCTGTTACGCCAACGCGTGGGTTGGAGCTATCAATCGCTCGATATCCGGCGCATGCACAAGGCTGCCCAGGTCTTAGTGGGTGAGCACGATTTTAGTAGTTTTCGGGCAGCGGGTTGCCAAGCCAAACACCCTTATCGCCAGATACATTCATTATCAGTCACTCATCAGGCAGATTGTGTGGTGATTGATATTCGAGCGAATGCCTTTTTGCATCATATGGTCCGCAATATTGTGGGCACGTTAATGCGGGTGGGGGCCGGCGAGCAATCACCGGGCTGGGTGGCAGATGTATTGGCCGCTTGCGACCGGCGTCTGGCCGGTCCAACGGCAGGCGCTGAGGGGTTATACTTCGTGGGCGTTGAATACCCGGATTGTTATGACTTACCCAAGCCCTCAGTGGGTCCTGTTTTTGCCTGTATCGAAGGCGACGAGTAGACTGCAATGGTGCGCACACGAATAAAGATTTGCGGGATTATGCGCCCGGAAGACGCGGTTATCGCAGCAGACTGTGGTGCGGATGCCATTGGTCTGGTGTTTCATGCAGCGAGTCCGCGGGCGATTGATGTGGAAAAAGCGCAGCAAATTATTGCAGCATTGCCATCACTGGTCAGTGTTGTGGGGCTGTTTTTAGATGCTGAGGCAGTTAAAGTTAATCGCATCTTAGAACAGGTGGCGCTTGATACATTGCAATTTCACGGCCATGAATCGGCTGGGTTTTGCGAGCAATTTGGCCGCCGTTATATTAAAGCGGTAGGCATGGCCGGTGGCGATCCGTGGGCTGTTGCTCAAGATCATCCCCACGCATCAGGTTTGTTGCTTGATGGGCATGCCCCAGGCGCCGCAGGAGGAAGTGGAGAGCCGTTTGACTGGGGCCAAGATTTGCCAACCAGTCATCGGATTATCGTCGCCGGTGGTCTTGGGCCGCATAATGTGGCTGAAGCCGTGCGACTGACACAGCCCTGGGGTGTAGATTGTAGCAGTAGTGTGGAATCTGCCCCCGGTATTAAGGACGGCCGCAAAATCGCAGCCTTTAGCGAAGAGGTCTACCGTGTCTAACGTTATTCAAGCTATCGAAGCGCCAGTAGATTACGCGCATTTTCCTGATCCTAGTGGGCATTTTGGCCCCTATGGCGGTCGGTTTGTGCCCGAGCTGCTAATTGCCCCGCTCGAAGCACTATCAGCCGCCTATGCGCGTTTTCGTGATGATCCCGTTTTTCAGTCAGAGTTATTGGCTGATCTTGAGTATTACGTGGGCCGTCCAACGCCCCTTTATTATGCTGAGCGCTGGTCAGAGCGAGTGGGTGGGGCGCGGATTTATTTAAAACGTGAGGATCTCGATCATACCGGCGCACATAAAATTAATAACACCATGGGCCAAGCATTACTGGCTGCGCGTATGGGTAAAAAGCGCATCGTTGCTGAGACAGGCGCGGGACAGCATGGGGTAGCAACCGCGGCGGTTTGCGCACGTTTGGGAATGGAGTGTGTGGTCTACATGGGTGCTGAAGATGTTCGGCGCCAGTCGGTTAACGTCTATCGTATGCGGTTAATGGGAGCACGTGTAGTGCCGGTGGATTCGGGCACAAGGACGTTAAAAGATGCGTTGAATGAGGCATTTCGGGATTGGGCTGCTAATGTCGATGATACCTTCTACATTATTGGTACCGTGGCGGGTCCTTCGCCTTATCCCGAAATGGTGCGCGATTTTCAGGCCATTATTGGTCGTGAGACCCGGGCACAGTGCCTTGAGCAACACGGCCGCTTGCCCGATGCGCTAGTCGCTTGCGTTGGTGGTGGATCAAACGCTATCGGTATGTTTCATCCATTTCTTGACGATCATGAAGTCGCTATCTATGGCGTCGAAGCCGGTGGCGACGGTGTTGAAACCGGCCGGCATGCCGCACCTCTATCGGCTGGTCGGCCTGGGGTGTTACATGGCAATCGCACCTACTTAATGGAAAACGAGGATGGGCAAATTATGCCGACTCACTCGCTATCGGCTGGGCTTGATTACCCAGGCGTAGGTCCCGAGCATGCTTGGCTAAAGGATATTGGTCGCGTTCAGTACGTGGCGGTTAATGATGATGTGGCCCTAGCAGCGTTTCATGATTTAGCCCGAACCGAAGGAATTATCGCGGCATTGGAAACCGCTCATGCGATGGCCTATGCCGAGCAATTAGCGGTACAGATGCGGCCAGATCAAACCATTGTGATTAACTGCTCTGGTCGCGGTGATAAAGATATCAACACGGTAGCTGAAGTCGAGGGGATGGAGCTATGAGCCGAATTGAGCATCGTTTTGCCCAGCGCCGTGCAGAAAATCGCACCACCTTAGTAACCTACGTCACCGGTGGTGATCCTAATCCCCAAGCAACGCTCCCAGTGATGCACGAATTGGTCGCCGCAGGCGCTGATGTCATTGAGATCGGTATGCCTTTTTCTGACCCCATGGCGGATGGACCGGTTATTCAATCAGCCTGTGATCGCGCCTTAGCGCAAGGCACCGGCATTACCGGTGTGTTGCAGATGATTCGTGATTTTCGGCGAACAGATGGTGACACCCCGGTGGTGCTCATGGGATATCTCAATCCGATTGAGCAAACAGGCTATGCCACATTCGCGCGTGAGGCGGCGGCCGCGGGTGTTGATGGCGTACTTACCGTGGATTTGCCACCAGAAGAGGGCAATGAGCTTGTCGCAGCGCTCGCGGAACATGCGCTTGATCCGATTTGGTTGATTGCACCTACCACGAGTATCGAGCGCATTCGAGCCATTTGTGATTATGCGCGGGGGTTTATTTATTACGTCTCGCTCAAAGGCGTAACGGGAGCGGCAACGTTGGACGTGGATAGCGTATCGAGCCACGTTGATTCAATTCGCACCGCAACGCAGTTGCCTGTTGGTGTTGGGTTTGGTGTTCGTGACGGCGCCGATGCGGGTCGACTTGGCCAAGTGGCCGATGCCGTGGTGGTTGGAAGCGCAATTGTCTCGCGGTTTGCCGAGAACGCAAATGATCAGGCCGCTTTGGTTGCGGCCGTTGGTGAGATCACTCGTGATTTACGTCAAGGACTCGATAATGCGGTGGTGGAGGCAGCGCTTTGAGTTGGTTCGAAAAGCTAATGCCATCACGTATTCGCACTGAGGGAGTCGGTCGTAATCGAAGTGTGCCAGAGGGTCTTTGGGCAAAGTGTGAGCAGTGTAATGCCGTGCTCTATCGGCCTGAGGTTGAGCGCAATCTTGAAGTCTGTCCAAAGTGTGATGCCCATATGCGAATTGGAGCACGACCACGGCTAGCATTGTTTTTGGATGAATCGGGACGTTCAGAAATTGGCGAGGCGCTACAGCCAGTTGATGCGCTTCGATTTAAAGATTCACGGCGGTATAAAGAGCGTCTTGCACAGGCGCAAAAAGCGACAGGAGAGCGGGATGCATTAGTTGCTATGAGTGGCAAGGTTCATGGCCTGCCAGTGGTGGCTGTCGCGTTTGAATTCCGCTTTATGGGCGGCTCGATGGGCGGTGTGGTCGGCGAGCGTTTCGTGCGCGCGGTCGATCAAGCCCGGATAAGTGGAGCGCCGTTGATTTGCTTTAGTGCCAGCGGCGGTGCGCGTATGCAAGAGGCGCTATTCTCGTTAATGCAAATGGCAAAAACCAGCGCTGCGCTTGCGCG
>Ga0102930_1000002_pt1 | contig 137458 bp, 127 predicted proteins | sample SalPon1_B_H2O_MG_FD_84514 | JGI IMG/M metagenome (GOLD analysis project Ga0102930, IMG submission 84514) | Salt pond water microbial communities from South San Francisco under conditions of wetland restoration - Salt Pond MetaG R1_B_H2O_MG | ecosystem: Environmental > Aquatic > Non-marine... | reverse complement strand
GATTTGAGACATCCACGAATACTCGTGGGTGGTGCCTCTGCCCAAGTTCGGTGTAGCCCTCGGCGTCGATCCACCATGGACAGGAAAGGGCGCAGTTTATGTCGGCCATAACGTCCACGATCAAAGTGGGCGGTCATTTGTCTCCAAGCATTCAGTGAGAGCGGGGCAGGTATGAGTGGGCAGAGCACGCGGTTTGCATTGCGTACGACCGCCTCCGCGAGACGCGAAAAGCTTGGTGGACAGTCAAGAATGACTAAACTGTAGTTCTCGGAAAACGGTTGCAGCAAGTTGGCCAAAATGGTCGCGCCATCTTTGCCTTTATTGATGATTTGATCGAGATGACGTAGCGATTCGTCGGCTGCGATTAAATCTAAATTTGCCCAAGCGGTGCGCTGGCATTCGCGACCAATCGGTGCTTTTCGGCTAAAAAGCTTCTTGGGTGTCTCATTGAGTCCTGGACGACCGCCAAGGCACCAAGTGGCAGCAGCCTGCGGATCAAGATCCCACACCAGCGTGGGCTGGCCAGAGCGAGCGGCTTGGTCGGCTAAATTGACAGCCGCAGCGGTCTTGCCAACCCCGCCCTTTAGATTGTGTAACGCAATGACATCCATGCGACGGCGGCAACTTTTGCTGATTAAATGTGGGTGTCTCGTATTGTCGTTTCATTCTATCGCGCCAATGAGCGAAATGGGGTGTGAGATTTATAGGAGAAACTAGACACCCATGATTTTTCAGTCCCTGATTACGCTGGATCTAGACACTCCATCAGGCCATTGATGAGAGAGCGGATTAGTTGTGGGTAGAAATCGGGCCCAATTGGGATATCGCTGCCAAGCGGATCGAGCACACCCGTATTGGCAGGCGTGCCGTCAAGCACGGTGTCAACAAGCGCGGGGTTGAACTGTGGTTCCGCAAAGACGCAATGAACGTCTCGTTCGATAACCAAAGACTGAATGGCAGCGATATGTGAAGCGCTCGGATCCCGAGCATCACTCAACGCAATTGCGCCGAGGGCGTTTAAATCAAAGCGCCGCTCAAAGTACTGATAGGCATCATGAAATACGATATACGGGCGCTCATGAACCGGTTTGATCGTTTCAGCAGTGGTGTCCATCAGAGTGGTAATTTGTTGCTGCGCGGCTTCCGCATTACGGGTGTATTCGGATGCATTTACCGGGTCCGCTGACGCGAGGGTTTCCGCGATAACTGCCAACCAAGCCCGCGCATTGACCGGATCTAGCCACGCATGCGGGTCGAGACTCGCATGATCATGCGCGTCGTGCCTGTCTACTTTTTCCGAGGCATGATTATCATGATCGTCATGACCTTCGTGGCTGTCCACTATCTCGGCGGTATGATCATCTAAGTGGATGGCTTCGCGAAACGAGAGTCGAGTGGTTGCTTCAGTGTTTTGTAATTCATGTAAAAGCTCGACGCTTTGGGCGCCGTCTGCAAGGTTAATGACCGCGTCAGTGAGCCAGGGCGTAAGTTCAGGGCCTATCCAGAAAATAACGTCTGCATTCTCAAGGGCAGCGGCCTCCGAGGGACGTAGGGAATAACTATGCGGTGAAGCGCCTCGTTGAATAATGAGGTCTGGCTCACTAACGCCCATAGTCACCATCGCCACCAATGAGTGCACCGGCGGGATGTCAGTGGCTACACGAATCGCCGTCGCCGATGACGCGATAATCAGAAGCAATAAGGCTATGGGTATTTGAATATAGGGTCGAAACAACATCATCATACTCCTTTCAATAGTTATGTTATATTATAACACTTATTCTCTCTACTTCCGCAAATTCACTTTCTATGGCAGTGTCCCGGGCCACTATGACCACAGTTGATAAAACACTGATTCAAGCACACCAGCTGAATGTGCATCTTGGGGGCAATCACGTCCTTGAGCACATCGATTTTAATCTCGCGCGCGGCGAAATCGTGACTATTGTCGGGCCAAACGGCTCAGGAAAATCGACTTTTTTGCGGGCTTTAATCGGAGCTATTCGACCAACAACGGGATCCGTGCAACAAATGCCTGGACTCCGAGTTGGTTACGTTCCACAACGGCTTCACATCGACTCCACTTTGCCGTTAACAGTGCGACGATTTCTCAAATTGCCACATGCGCACGAGCCCAAGATAATTGACGATGCGCTCGCACGTGCCGGCATTGCAGAGCGAGGTGACGCATCAATGACAGGACTATCGGGAGGACAATTTCAGCGCGCACTCATGGCTCGGGCGTTGCTCGATAAGCCTGATGTGTTAATGCTCGATGAGGCATCGCAGGGCTTAGATCAGGCAGGGACAGCTGACTTTTACCGACAAATAGAAGATATCCGAAATACGTTGGGATGCGCCGTTTTAATGGTGAGCCATGATTTGCATGTGGTGATGCGGGCCGCTGACCGCGTGATTTGCCTTAATCAGCATATTTGCTGCCAAGGGCATCCCGAAGCTGTCAGCGTTGCACCAGAATATCGTGCCTTGTTTGGAACAGAGGACGAACAGGCACTTGCTCTATTCCGCCATGACCTTCATCACCACCCGCATGACAACAGAAAAAAGGCTGATATGGGACAGCCACATAATGAGGCTAGCTGATGTTTAGTGACTTTATGCTGCGTGCAGCCCTTGCTGGCCTTGGCGTGGTGCTAGCAGCTGCACCGCTAGGGTGCTTTGTGGTCTGGCGACGCATGGCGTTTTTTGGTGCTGCGACTGCTCACGCCGCCGTGTTGGGTGTTGCGTTGTCACTTGCCCTGTCGATTTCGCTGTTTGTGGGCGTACTCGCGGTCTCTCTTTTAATGGCAGTAATGGTCACGTTATTGAGTGGCCGAGGTTATGCCATGGACACGCTTTTAGGGGTCATGGCGCATGCCTCTCTCGCATTCGGACTTGTGGCTGTCTCGTTTATCACCGATGTTCGCATCGATCTAATGGCTTATTTATTCGGCGACATTCTTGCCGTTGGCAATCGTGATGTCATCATCATTTGGGGTGGATCAATACTGGTTATTGCGCTGATGATGTGGCGATGGCCATCTCTTTTATTGGCCACAGTGAGCGATGATTTGGCATATGCCGAAGGCTTTCGTCCGCAACGCGAAGAACTCATCCTCACAGTATCGCTAGCGATCGTAGTGGCCGTTGCAATCAAGGTTGTTGGTGTTCTTCTCATCGCGGCATTGCTAATTATTCCTGCAGCCACCGCTAGGCCGCTTAGCAGCACGCCCGAGCAAATGGCCATAGGTGCGGCAGCAATAGGGGCGGTGGCGGTCCTTGGTGGGTTATGGGGGTCGTGGCATTTAGATACGCCAACCGGCCCGACTATTGTGTGTGTCTCAGCAATATTATTTGCTCTAGTTAATTTGCTTGCACGTCAATTCACTGCCAAATCCGTTCACTAAGGCCGCTTGCACGTTGAACGCACTGGCCGAGGGCCGTCGTTAAGCTATGCATCCCTCCTGGCAAGATTAGCGTTACCTGTTCACGCGCTCGCGTAATACCTGTGTAGAGTAATTCGCGCGTCACTAACGGGTTTCGGGACGGCGGCAATGTTAATGCGACATGGGTAAATTCAGAACCTTGGGATTTGTGAACAGTCATGGCATAAACCGTTTGCGCGTCAGCCAACCGCAACGGGCTCACCCACCGCACTCGACGCTCGGCATCGCTTGACGGGAAAGCAACGCGAATTTTTGATTGCTGATTGTGCCTGTCCACAATCACGCCAGCATTGTCGTTGGTAGGCTGATATGGAACGGGTAGGGCAATCCCCACATCGCCGTTCATTAGCCCTAGTGCATAGTTATTGCGAGTAACCATGACGGGGCGGCCGACGTACCAAGCACTGGAACCATTGATCAACCCAGCCTGCGACAGCCATTGAGCGATGCGCTCATTGAGTCCAGCCACTCCCCAAGGGCCATTACGAAGTGCGGTGAGAACTTGAAATTCCCGATGCGCAGTAAGCACGTCGCCCGCCCATCGATCAAGACTGTCCAAATCCGAGACATAAACAGAATGATCGCTTCGCACGATGGACAAATAATGCGTATACCCAGCAACAATTTCTTTTTTCAAATCGGAATCAGTAGGTCCCTCGGGTATGAGCTTATGGACACCCACATTCTTAAGGTCAATGCTGCTACTGATTGCAGGTGCTTCACCGTTTTTGATCGCTGTAGCGAGTTGTCCGATTGGACTGTCTTCAGAGAAGCGGTGGCTCTCTCTTAGCACGGTAATCGATTGATCAAGCGCAAAGCTTTGGGTGATATCGGAACCTGCAGGTTTGTGGGTGTCCATGACCTCTGGCGGTAAATTCTCTCCCGTTACTTCTGCCAGCCAGCGGGCGGTATCGGCGTTGTAATAACCGCATTCTGCGCGTTGACACAGTTCGCCTAACACCGCACCTGCTTCCACGGATGCAAGCTGGTCTTTGTCACCTAGTAAAATCAACTGAGCATTAGCTGGCAGAGCGTCCAATACAGCCGCCATCATCTCCAAATCCACCATTGATGCTTCATCGATAACAAGGACATCGGCCGGTAATGGCCGACCTGCATGATGATGGTTCTGCCGCCCAGCTAGCCGCCTACCTAAAAGACGATGGAGTGTGCTGACTGATCTGGGAATTGCGTCAGCTTGCTCGGTAGAGAGACCTAGCGCCTCCAGCGGGAGCTCATCGATGCGGCTTAAAATGGATTCGTTCAGTCGAGCAGCGGCCTTGCCTGTTGGGGCTGCTAAGCGAATTCGTAAGATCTCACCGGTTTGTTGCAATGATACGGCTTGGAGTAATGCGAGCATCCGCAAGACCGTAGTTGTTTTGCCCGTACCCGGCCCGCCGGTAATTATGGAAAAGCGACTTCTCGCCGCGAGCGCACAAGCAATTTTCTGCCAATGAATGCTAGCTTTAGGTGGACGCTCGGGAAACAGGACAGCCAAAGTATTACGTGCAATGTCAATGGGAAGGCCGACAGGAGGTTGCGCGAGACGCATACGAATCCCGTTTGCAACTGCCTGCTCAAATCCCCAATAGCGCCGAAGATAGACCCGATCGCTCTCAAGAATTAATGGCGTTAGCGATTCTCCATCACCAATTAACATGGGATGAGACAAAGCGGCTCGCCATTGTGCTAAATCCAACCCATCGAAAAGAGATGAAGGATGCACCGGTTCAGTTGTATCCGTTTCAGTTTGATTGTCAGGTGAGTTGTGTGATGCATCTTGTGGCGGGAGAGATAATGCTGAAGTGGGATCACTGAGCGTGGCGCGTAAATCGAGACAGCCATGACCGCGACCAAGCTGATGACTCGCCAAAGCGGCGGCAATTAGAAGGTATCCTGTAGTATTTCCCGTTGCCGTATTGACGCTAGTCTCTCGATGTAAAAAGCGCGCCAGTGAAGCATCAATCGGCCGAAGCCACTCAGCCTGTCGCCACCCATCAATGATCGATAATGCATTCTCCGTACTCAACATGCTCGCATCTCCCGATCCAGTGCGGTGATGACTGAGAATGATGGTCGATCGAAATGCACTCCGCGATTAGGCGCATTAATGCCGCGAAGGAAAATGGTCAGCGCACCCCCTATATGGCGGTCGTAGTCATAATCTGGCAGACGAGCGCTGAGCAAGCGATGTAGCGCTAACAAATAGATCATCGATTGCAAATCGTATCGTCCGGCTAATAATGCATGCTCTATGGCGGTGTCTTGATAAAACGAATCGTCTGGCCCAAGCCATGTCGACTTATAGTCAGCTACATAATAGCGGCCCCCATGTTCAAACACGAGATCAATAAACCCCTTCAACATGCCGTTTATTGTCCCCGGCTCAAGCGACGGACGATCTAAGCTCATGGGTGCCGGTTCCGTAATCAACTGATCAAGCTTAGTAATTGAGCAGTTATGGACACCCACAAAAAACTCGAGCTCAGCACTCGTTGCCGTCGCATCCGCGAGGCGCAAATTTGGTGGTAGAGAATAGCTAAGTAACGCAAGCACCCAGTCCGTCACCGGATCGATCCACTTGTCCCAACCACGCACTTGGCAACGACGTGCGATGGCATCACGCAACGGTTCCGAATCTTCAAGAAGGTGATTAAATCCCCTGCCGGCGGCCCATTCGAGACAGTCATGCAAAAAGCTACCGGCACCGGCACCGCGCGGAAAATCATGCACCGCTTCTATATCAACGGTGGCTGAAGCTTCATCGCCTGTCGATACAGATGGCGCCGTCAGAGGCACTTCATCGTCGAGGATGACTGAGTCGCGGGCATCGCTTTGAGACACCCACGATTGAGCCCAAAACGGGGAGCCCGCTTTACCACGGTCACGTAATCCTGAATAACTGGCGATCCACCAGTTCTCCCGCGGCTGACCGTCATAGTGATGAGCTTGAAATACGTTGGATTGGGATTCGTCTGTTACCAACATGTCCGAGGTTGGGGCAGGAGCAATCGCAACATGGGTGTGCTCTGTCTCTTCAATGTCATCAAACACTCGGCCGAGGTCATCGGCGCTTTCTGCCCCAAGAAGATAACCGAGCGCGCTATCAGCGATGGCTCGACGTGGCGAAACACCTACCCACGCGGCGTACTTCGCACGCGTCAACGCGACATAAAGCTTGCGAATGTCCTCTGCAAGTCTCTCCTCATCAGCCAAAGCAAACGTTGAAGCGTTTTTAATTGGGCTTAGTCGCAAGTTACCGTTTGAGTCATGCCAGCGCATAACTGTTTGCCGTGAATTAGCATTCATCACCTTGGCTTCTGCAGCGAATGGCAAATAGACAAGGGGGTACTGCAGGCCTTTCGATTTATGAATAGTTACTACTTGGACCAAACTAGCGTCGCTTTCGAGACGAATTTGAGGGGTATTTTTGGCATTGCCATCGACATCACCCTCGCGCTGTTCACGCAAATAACGAACTAAAACATGTTCCCCTTCAAAACCGCGACTTGCCTGTTGTAGCAACTCCGCTAAATGCAGCAAATTCGTTAATACGCGCTCACCAGAGGTGCGGTCAGCTAAAAGTCGAGCTGGCACAGCAAAGTCATGCAACAAATAGCGAAGCATTGGCAGCACACCCTGGCGTTGCCAACGATCGCGATAACCTCGAAATTGGGCAATACGTGCCTCCATAGGACCTTCATCATATGCAAGCTGATCTAGCGTATCGGGGGGCAGAGAGAGTGTTTGCGTTGCAAGTGCACTCCGAACAGCCAATGCATCATCGGGTTCCGCAACAGCCTGTAAAATCAGCTCTAAATCAGCGGCCTGCGAGGTTTCGAACACCGAGTCTCGGTCGGATAAATAAACGCTTCTCAAGCCACGCTTGCGCATCGCCTCACGAATGACCACGGCTTCTTCGCGATTGTTTACGAGCACAGCGACATCGCCTGCTCGAACGGGACGAAGGTTACCTGCATCATCGACAAATCCAGCCTCGCTCCGAGTTGAAGCATTGAGTAAGCCCACGATTTGCGAAGCAAAAGACTCAGCAATGGCGTGCCGGTCATCCACTTTATTGAGCGGCTTGCCATCTTCAGCCGTCGGTGAGAGCCAAAGCGTCAATGCTGCCGACACCGTGTCAGGCGATAGGGAATGAGACACCCACAAATATTCAGTAATCCCATTTGGGATAGCGGGCTCAAATGGCAAGGGATTCTGCTCATGTTTACGAAAGCGAAATGCGCCCGATCCAGTCGGCCGAGATTCAGCAGTAGAAAAGCAGCGATTAACCGCTTCGACCATTGTTGTTGAGGCACGATAATTCCTTCGCAATGTATACAAACGGTCTGCGCAAGCTGATCTTGCTTCTAGGTAGGTGTAGATGTCGGCGCCGCGAAACGCATAAATCGCCTGTTTAGGATCACCAATCATCACTACAGCGACATCTGATCGATTTGACGAAATATCATAAACGGCGTCGAAAATGTCATATTGAGTAGGATCTGTGTCCTGAAATTCGTCGATCATGACAACAGGAAACTGCTTGCGAATAAGCTCACCGAGCGCTTCATTGTTGGTTGCTCTCAAAGCTCGCGACAGCCGGGTCAATAAGTCATCAAACCCCATCTCAGACCGGCGCGCCTTTGCACTCTCAAACCCACGCTGTATCCAACTTGCTGCATGCGCAAGAAATGCCGTAACCCCATCATCAGGCGGGGTCGCTAGACCTTGTTTAAGAGTTTCTAAAGCCTCTAATAGATCATGCTGGGGTGGCGGGTCTTCTTTCCATGCGGCGGCCAAGCCTGCCGGAGTTAATCTCTCCCATGCAGAGTCACCAAGACCAGGCTTTACCAGCTCCATATCCTTGGCCCATGTTCGAAGGGCTGCCAGCCATTTGCGCACCGTTGCTGGTTGCAGCTTGCGCTGATCAAATGCTTGACGATCTGCCGCAGCTTCGAGCATCAACTCGAAGTCATCAACCATGGACAGCCACGATTTATTCTTAAGCTCTGAAACCCAAGCGATGTGATTTTGCATTCCCAGATCAATGGCTTTTGCTGGAGACAATTCTTCACCAAGTTGGTGAGAGTGATTTAACAGCGGTAAGACGCGTTGCAGCAAACGTTCTGGGTCTTTACACCATCGCATCACACTTGCCGCTTTGTGACTGTCCAGCACTGAGATGAATTGACGCCAATAATCTCTCACCGCCTCAGCAAGCTGATGGCTTTGATCGCTTAGAAGTGTTTGATCAAACAGGTTATCGCTAGCGAACGCGTGTTCACGGAGCATTCGATAAGCCCATCCGTGAATGGTAAACACGGCCGCCTCGTCCATCCATTCGGCGGCAAGCTCTAACTGTCGGGCACAATTTGACCACTGAGATGCTGGATATTCGCTGCGCAAGCGCTCCGCAAAATCGATTTCGAAAGCTGAACGATTTGGGACAGGCACAACTTCAGCCGTCTCGTTAGGTGGTGGCGCTCTAAACCATTCCGCCGCTCCAGCTAAGCGAGAGCGAATGCGATTACAAAGCTCTTGCGTTGCTGCTTCCGTAAACGTCACTACCAATATCTGCGGTGGCATTAGCCCCATTTCACGACCATGCCCGAGTACCAACCGGAGATAGAGGTCTGTTATCGCCGTTGTTTTACCAGTCCCTGCGCTAGCCTCAATAAGATGGCTGCCAGCAAGCGGGAATTCGAGTGGATTAAGCGTAGGGATGCTCATGTCTTTGGCGTCTCAATTTTAGCGGCGCTAAAAATTGGGCCATAAATTCGCTCAGCAAGTGCGTAGAAAGCACTATCGCTAACTAATTCGGCATAATCAGGAAAGACTCGCCGCCGATACGGGCTGGCCGCAACCTCGCCTGGCTGAAAAGAGTCGCCTTCATAGACGCGTGCCGCCGCCGCATCAGAACGTTTTTTTAGCCAAGTAAAAGCTGTTGAAGGTGCGATAGGTAGCGGGTGGTTCTGGCTGCTTTGCCAAACGTCAAGCAAATCACTCAAAAGCTCTCCTGCTTCGTTGCTTTGCATCGAATCAAACACCGCCTCGCCTGATGCTGATAAAACTCGCGTTGTTGTCGAACCGGCTAGTGCGTTAGCAAAAATATGAGACACCCATGAATTTAATAACTTCTCTGGCCGTGCAGACTGCTTGTAGAGATCGCTTGGTTCGATAATTAATTGCAGGCACTCACCGTCATCACTGGCATGGCGATACAAACCCGCCAATGTATCTTCAACGCCGACAGATACGCTTTCTGCTCTATACAATAACCACTGCGAAGACTCTTGCGCGTGCCATTCTTCAAGAATCTCGTTACGGCGCCGACCGAGGTCATGGACAGCCACAAATATCTCTTCTGCTTGCGCGTCGCCTACACCGCCAGCGGGGAAATCGCCGCGACGTCGCATTCGCTCAATCTCTGAGCGCAATTGCTGTGGAATGGTTTCGGAGCGAATATCTGAGGAATCAAACAATTGGAATAATTGCTGTCTGATTTGCCAGCTCTGCAAACCATCAAGCGCAAATGTTTCTTCATCGATTACGTCATCGACCCATCGCTCAAGGACCACATCAAGCCGCTCGCGAAAAAAGCTTTTCACTGGATCTTTCAGAAAGCGTGACAACGTATTGAGGCTAATCAGCTCATCATGCGTCTGGCTTGGCAACGGGTTGGAAAATATTGGTGTCTGTGGCTTTGGGTGTTCATGTGCTTGATTGTTTGGTTGCCACTCTGTGGCGTAGGTGCATAGCGACTCATTCTCGCGCTGGGTGCTATCTGTTTGATAACGCGTACTAAAAGGCTGCAGTGGATGCTCGATCGTTATGGCATCGAGGACGCTTTTTACATCACTAAATGCACTTTCAACGTGTTGCCAGCCAGCTTCTATATGATCCCGGAGTTGACCAACAAGCACTGATGGTGGGCGCTCCGTGTTATCCGTGACGCTGCGCCCTATCCAAAAGCAATGCAGGCACTCACGCGCCGACAGTAGTGCCTCAAGAAACAAATACCGATCGTCTTCACGGCGAGAACGGTCACCGGGACGCTCGTTGTTACTCATCAGATCGAAATCCAACGCAGGACGCGCTCGAGGATAGTCGCCATCATTCATCCCTAGCAGAGCGACAAACCGAAAAGGAATAGAACGCATTGGTAGCAATGTCGCGAAGGTGACGCTTCCCGCAAAAAATGGCTGCGACAGTCCCGGCTGATCAATGTGGGACAGCCAGCACTCCCCAACCACCGAGGCAGGCAGGGAATCAGAAAATTCTGCGGCTTGGCTTTGTTCAAGCCAGTCTCTCAGCGCTGACTCTAAGCTAAGGATTGCAGCTTGCTCGGCTTGAGTCTCTGCGAGAAAGAAGGTACCCAGCCAGCCGCGCCAGGATTCGACCCATTCTTCAACATTAAGAGACTGCTGCTGATGAAGCCAGAGCTCCTCCAACGCACACACTAGCTCATCAAGGTTGCCAATTAGCGCAGCCTCAAGCCCGCCCGCTTCAGCTTGTGGCTCGATATCGTTCCAATCCGTGCCGGTCTCTTCATTTTGATTGTGGGTGTCTCCTACCGCGTAACCCAGAAGCATGCGACGCAATCCATGCGCCCAAGTATGTCGGAGCGGCTGATCATCGGGGAGTCCAAAGCTCGCAACATGCGCATCATCGAGGCCCCATCGAATATTGGCGTTTACGATCCAGCGATGCAGGACAGGCACATCCACTTCAGAAATCCCGAATTTACGCCGCAACGCAGGGACCTCAAGCAAGTCCAGAATTTCGCTCACACCTAAACGTGACTGTCCCAAATTAGTTAAGAATTCAGCCGCGCGCAAAATTGGGTCTTGCTGGCGCGCATTCTGATCGGCAACGGCGAATGGGATAGTCCTGACTTCGTCCTTACTGTGAAGACCAAAAACCGCTTGAATGTGTGGCGCGTACACTTCGATGTCCGGAACCATCACAATACAATCGCGTGGTTGTAGCGTTGGATCTTTTTTAAATGCAAAAAGCAGTTGGTCATGAAGCACCTCGACTTCACGCTGAGGGCTGTGCGCAATATGAAATCGCAGCGAATGATCAACGTGGCTATCCACTGCTGGCCAAGTTTGCTGGGTTTCTGAAATAGGTCTTAGGTTAAGAATGTCATCCTGGATTTGGCGCAAAATCGTATCTCGCCCAGGGGAGCGAAATAAGTCGATTTTTTGACCTAGCGATTCAAGCTTATTTCTCCAACGCTCTGCATTTTCTGGATCATCGAATTTTGAAAGCAGATTAATGAAATCTCGACCCTGCTTGCCCCAGGCAGCTAAGAGCGGATGTGCGTGTTGGTGCAATGTTTCAGCCATGATCACTGATGGCGCTCCCGGACGACGCTCGTGCCGAGCTTGCCGAGCATGATTATGGACACCCACAAAATGTCTGTCCTCGATAATGTCGCCCCAGTAGAACTGACAAGGATTTTGCAAACACAGAAAGACCTGCGACCACCGTGACACAACGGAAAGTACTTCGAGGGTTTGTTGCGGCAAACTAGAAATACCAAAAACCGTGATCCGGCGAGGCAGTCCTTTCGGTCGGGTTTGAGGATCTAAATGTGCTGCACGCTCAAGGAACGCTTGATGAACACCCGCCCTTCCTCCAACTGCACTCGAATCAACAAGAGCGAATTGCTCGGCAACATCCGCCACCAGTGAACGCCATAGAGCGGCCTGCCAACGGTTTTCGTTCAGCGGCTGTGAACCACCGTTAGCGTCCAACAAAATATCGTCGCCGTTAGCCCACGCCATTAGCCAGTCTGCTCGATAAACCTGATATTGGTCGTACAAATCCGCCAGTTTCTCTGACAGTTGCAAGCGACGTCGGCAGTCCAAGTCGTTGACAAGAAAGCGTTTTAACGGCTCAAAGTCAGGTTGATTTATAACCTCTGGCAATATCCGCATAAGGCGCCAGGTAAGCTGCGGTTTATCAAATGAAGATGTTTCAGGAACGGCATCTGCGCCAAGAATGCAGCGATAAGCTCGCCATAAAAATCGTGCAGGCAAGGTCATATCGATGCCGGCAGCAATACCAAGACCAGGCGACAACGCGTGAGATTGAATATGTGCCTGTCCATATTCTTCTTGGCCAGGCTTCGTTTCCATTTCAGCTGGTGTTGCGAGCGCGAACTTCAGCCACTGCGCAACGCCGTTGCTTTGCGCAATCACCACCTCACGCTCAAGTGGCAAGACTGGGTAGCTACCCATCCAAGACACCAACACATCACGCAAATCCTCAGCTTGGTTCGCATGAATCGCCAATAAGCCAGGGTAAAAGCCTGGACTCGGCGAGTGGCTATCCATAAATGATATGTCAGTCATAGGTTGTGGCTGTCCAAAACTCAGTCCAATAAGTACGTTGCCTTAAGATCGCACATCCATACTACGGTTGGACATGACAAAAGATGTCGTATGACATTTAAGCGATATTGCATTGACAGTTCGGACCACTGCTGTGACTGTAAAGCGCACGGAACAAGAACGTTTCCCAGAGGATTACTAATGCAAAGCATCGACATCGCCGATGATCTCGGTTTCCGTCTGTTCAAAACAGCAGCGGACCATTCTTTCAACGCCATCACTATTACTGAAGCGCGCGAAGAGGGTGGTGCTGGGCCTATTATTTACGTGAATGAAGCTTTTACAGAAATGACCGGCTACGCAGCTAGTGAAGTTTTGGGAAGAAGCCCTGGAATGCTTCAAGGCCCCAACACGGAACCCGAGGTGCTGAAAAGGCTTGCCGAACAGATTCAGCGCCGTGAACTTTTTCATGGTGAAACCGTTAACTATCGGAAGGATGGCAGCGAATTTATTCTCGAGTGGATTGTTACGCCAGTGGAGATCGACGGCGCAGTGACCCACTACGTAGCCATTCAGCATGATGTTACTGGACCGCTATAAATCTGCTCGAAAAGGCACTATTAGACACAATCCATCGCTCGAAAGCCGGCCGAAAGGTCGTCGATCAAATCATCAGGATCCTCAAGACCGATGTGCAATCTAACGACCGGGCCGCGATTATGCCAATCATCGAGACTTCTATTCGCTGTCATATCACAAGGCAACACTAAGCTTTCAAATCCACCCCAAGAAGCACCCAACCCAAAAAGCTGTAACGAGTCGAGCAGCGCAGCAAGTCGTGGCTTGAGTCGTGGATCTAATTCAATCGAAAATAGTCCGGCGGCGCCGTCAAAATCTCGTACCCAAAGCGCATGATCTGGGCTCGAGGATAGCGGCGGATAGAAGACACGCACGACTTCATCGCGCGTTTTGAGCCATTCCGCAACAGCGATAGCCCGTTCTGCGTGAGCTGGATAGCGTATATGTAGCGTTCGCGCGCCCCGTAGAGTAAGCGCAGCATCATCTGCTGATACGGACAAGCCAAGTAAAACACTTGTGTTGTGGAGCTTCTCAAACGCGGACTCGGTCGCCGTGACCGACCCCATAAGCACATCAGAATGCCCGCCAAGGTATTTCGTACCCGCAACAATTGATAAATCGACGCCCTGCTCAAGCGGTCGAAAACAATATCCAGATGCCCAGGTGTTATCACAAGCCACTAAAATGTCTTTGCGCGCCGTGGCCAGCGCGACAATAGCAGCGAGGTCTTGAATTTCCATCGATACCGAACCAGGCGATTCAGTGTAGATCATTTTTGTTTCAGGCTTGATCAGCGATTCTAAGTCCGTCTCATGAGCGCGGTAGTAATCAAAATTAATCCCTCGATCTGAGAGAAAAGACTCAAGTAGATTGCGAACCGGTGCATAAACCGTATCAACCACTAAAAGATGATCTCCCGGACGCAAATAAGCCAATAATACCGCGCTAATCGCCTCAAGCCCTGAACTATATAGCTTCGTCCCATATCCGCCCTCAAGCTCAGTAATCAATGACTCTAAGGCAAACACTGTAGGGGTCCCGCGGACACCATAGGTAAACGACTGTGCGCTTTGAACACCTGGTTGCATGGCGGATTGCATTTCAGCAAGTGAGGCAAAATCCACGGTAGAAGCTCGGACAATTGGCGGGTTGACCGGACGCCGGCCTGATTCATACGGCGGCCTAGCGCTGTGGATTAATCGAGTTTCCCGTTTCACGAATTACCTCTGTATTTTTGTGAAAAATATGAGACACCCACGACCCTACCACCCTTCAATTATTAATAATTTACCGAGTCCGCGCGGCTGGGCTGACTCTCGGGCTCACCAAAGTGTATGGTATTGACATAATGTATCTGTCCCAAAATTAACAAAACCAAGCTGCCAAAACAGGCTTCGGTTTTTGTGCCAACGTGTAAATTTGACTATCAATTCAACCGATTTAGGAGACGAACAGTGGATACGCTTTATAAAACAACCGGCACTGCTACGGGTGGCCGCGACGGCCACGCAAAGACGGCCGACGGAGCGCTCGATATTAAGCTGACTGCACCTAAAGAATTAGGCGGTCCAGGTGGTGAAGGTACAAACCCTGAACAGCTTTTTGCATGTGGATATTCCGCGTGCTTTTTAGGCGCAATGCAGTTTGTCGGCGGTCAAGAAGGCTTGAAGGTCCCTGCGGAAACAACAGTGACAGCCGACGTTTCTCTTGGAAAGCGGGAGGATGGCGAGGGGTTTTCAATTGCTGTTGACCTTAACGTAGGCCTTCCAGGTATGGACCGCAAAGATGCCGAGGCGCTTGTTGAAAAGGCGCATGTAGTTTGCCCTTACTCCTATGCCACTAAAGGCAACATCGACGTCAACACTACACTGGTCTAGCGAATCATTGTGGAGGACAACGGTAGTTAACTATTATTAATCGTGCTTGTAGCGCTCGAGAGATTTCTTGAGCGCTACAAGTTAATACCAGTCTGAATCAGCGCCTTAGTCAGAATGGACTACCGAGACCGACAATTTCTCAACCCCTTCAATTACCGCCTCAAGCTTATCGCCAAGATGAACCGCAGCGACTCCTGCCGGGGTGCCCGTTAAAATAATATCCCCGGGAGCTAGTTCAAAATCACGCGAGAGAAAAGTGATAATTTCAGGCACCTTCCAGATTTGCTGCGAAAGATCACCCGCCTGCCGAAGCTCGCCATTCACCCAAAGATTGATAGCTCCATGATGTGGGTGTCCGCAATTCGATACCGGCCGAATTGCACTACAAGGCGAGGAAGACTCAAAGGCTTTTCCACGCATCCATGGGCGACCAAGCTGTTTTGCGTGGGTTTGAAGATCACGACAGGTCATATCCAGCGCGACGCCATAGCCCCATATGCAATCAAGCGCGCTGTCCATAGCAATATTTCGTCCACCCTTTTTTAATGCCGCCATAAGCTCAACCTCATGGTGAACGTCATGGCTCTGGCTAGGGTATGGAAACGGTTTGTTTTGGATTAAATTATTGGGGTTCTTTTGGAAGAAAAATGGAGGCTCTTGATCAGGGTCATGCCCCATTTCCACCGCGTGACCGGCATAGTTTCGCGCGACACAATAGACTCGCCTAACGGGAAAAGCCTCACCGGTAGTCGTGGACAGCCACGCTATTGGCGGTGGCGGGATTACAAATGTCTGGGCCATATTTTCAAACCTGCGCGGATTGAACTGAGCGACGCTTATAGATTAAACCAAGATATGAGACACCCAGAGATACGAGTATCAAAAACGGAACGATAGATAGATTTAAGGGCAGCCAACCAACCCACTCCAACAAACCGCCGGAACCAAGCGCCGTTAGAGAGACTGTCCCGAACACAATAAAATCGTTAAGAGCCTGCGTCTTACCTTTTTCTGCCTCGGAATGAACTTGCGTTAACAGCGTGGTGCCACCAATAAACATAAAATTCCAACCGACTCCCAATAGCACCAAACTCGCCCAGTAATGCCAAATCGAAACACCCGAAAAATTAATAATGACGCAGCCCAGCATCAGTAACACACCAACTTGAATAATAAAGCCAACGCCACAGCGGCGAATGAGCTCACCTGTAAAAAAGGAGGGCAGAAACATTGCAACCACGTGCCATTGAATAACGAACGCGGTGTCCGTGAAGCCAAACTGATGGCTGTCCATGGCCAGCGGCGTTGCGACCATAATTATATTCATCGCGCCATAACCAACCGCGGCGGTTAGCACTGCTACTAAAAAACCAGGCCGAGCAGCAATTGAAAGTAAACGGTGGGAACTCCCAAATGCATCATTTTTAGGTGGAACTGGAATTTTGAGGAACAAGATCGCGACTAGGCCAATGAGATAGAAGACACCCAAGGCTAGATAACTGGCCGCAAAGCGGACATCCAAAATACTCTCAGTCCACGCACCAATATTTGGTCCAAGAAACCCCGCCAGAATACCACCTGCCAAAACTAAGGAAATGGCTCTCGCTTTGTTACCCTCCCCAGCGACATCCGCTGCAGCAAAACGAAAGAATTGGCCAACGCCGTTAAAGACACCCACAAAGACGGAGGCGAGACAGAATAATAAAAATTGCGCTTCTAGGATGGCTACGACTGCCAGACCTACTCCTATAATTCCGGCGCCAATACCCAACAGAAATCCAGCTCTTCGGCCGTATGCTTGCATGAGTAAAGACGCTGGGATTGCAGTTGCAGTCATCGCTAGAAATTGCACGCCAAGTGGAATCGTTGCCCACGCCGAGGCCTCAGAAATAGCGGCACCAACGAGCGCTGATGTGGCGATTAGAAGCGAGCTGCCAGTCATCAGCACGGCTTGGCAAATAGCCAATAAAATAATGTTTCGGATGCTCATGCCGCGGGATTATGCAGTGCCAACGGGATATAAGACACCCACAACTCGATTTTCTTGACGCCAACTAAATCACGGAATAGCTCGAGCAACTAATTCACAATGGGGCATCATTTGGACGATTAGAGCGATTAAAGCGATGCCTCAACCCCGTCACCGTTTGGTTAATCTTGAGGCCACACCGTTCTATCACGTGATGTCGCGTTGCGTGCGTCAGCAATTTTTATGTGGCATAGACAGGCAGACCGGGCGGGATTTTTCTTATCGAAAAGAATGGATTAGAGGACGTGTTCATAAGGTGGCTAGTGCCTTTGCTCTTCATATATATGCTTACGCCATCATGTCGAATCATTTCCATCTCATCGTGGCCATCGATCAAGAAGCTGCAAGGAAGTGGACCAATTTAGAAGTAGCGCGACGGTGGAGGATGATTTTTAAAGGTCCACCGATACTCCAGCGCTATATTTGCGGTGAGTCTCTCTCTAGCAAAGATGCATATGAGATAAACCGCCTTATTGATCGCTATCGCGATCAGCTATGTGATTTGTCCTGGTTTATGCGAGCTGTGAATGAACCCATCGCTAGAATGGCCAATAACGAAGACAATGTAAGCGGACATTTTTGGCAAGGTCGCTTTAAGAGTCAGGCGTTACTGACTGAGGGTGCCCTGCTCAGTGCAATGGCATATGTCGATCTCAATCCGATACGAGCAGGCCTTGCTGAAACGCCAGAGACTTCGGCCTTTACTTCGATCGAAGAGCGCATTAAAACATTCTCAAAAAGTGGCGGTGCAAATAGTCATCAGCGTATGCAGCCTATTCTAGGCCCGCGCAAAAGAGCAATGAGCAGAGGACTTGATCATTACAAACTGCAAGAATATCTCGAGCTCGTCGATTGGAGTGGCCGTGCGCTAGCTAAGAACAAGCCCGGCGCAATTCCTCAGAATTTACCAAGGATTTTGGCCCGTCTTGCTATTCATTCAGATGGTTACCTGTCCTACATTCGCCGCGAAGAACGCGGCTTCTATAATGTTATTGGACCTTATCAAAGCATACAAAAGACCGCACAAATACTAGGCCGCGGCTTTCTTCGAGGACAAAAGGCCGCAAAGCGAGTTTTTTGTGAGGCCTTTGCATAGACAGTTTAGCCATGTTCTGGCATTTCTTTATTCGATTGCCTTGAAAGCTGCTCTCCGGTGATTTGCGCAGGGGATACTTGTGTTGTCATCCAAGCGCTTCCGCTAGCAAGCTCCGCCTTTTCCAACCGCCAATTGAACCCGTAGAAATCGCCATCCTGAGATAGCACTCTAACCGTAAAAATAGCGACCTTTTCGGTCTCTCCCACCTTTGCGATCTCATGTCGTGAGTGATTAACCAGCACGCTATAACCAGGTCCTTTGATCATCCGAGTAAATCGTGGCAACGGACCTGTGGCTGTCTTGTTTTTTGGATGAGCAAAAATCCAAACCTGTTCGATTCCTGCATTTTGGCTGGGTTTGTCATTATCCTTCAGAGCTTGAAGTTGAATGGCAACCACATCCTCTGCGCTCCGGTCTGGGTTTGGCGTCATAAACGAGGCTGTCTCCGAGGTCTGAGCTTCCGCGAGCGCAGGCCATGCCGCGGCCAACAGCAAAAAGACGATTGAGACACTCATACATTTCCAGCTGAAAAAGCTTTCTGACATCATTTTCCACCTCAGCGATTTGTCATCGGTCAGTAACGCCAGCGACAGTGAACGATAGCGTTTCCTGCATCGTGCATGCCATAGTACGTGGGTGTCCAAAATATTGGGTTGGCTGTGGTAAAGACGCAAGCGAGTGTACTGATTGAGCGAGCGGCGTCATCTGTATTCGCGTTCGTAGTGGATGATTTTGTTCGTAATTATCCCCGCTGGTCACCGGAGGTTAAAAGCCTTAAGCCACTGAGCGAAGGCCCGCTATCTCCTGGCTGGAAAGCCCGTCAAATCAGAGTAGACCAAGGCCGGAAGACGGCCACAGATTTTGAAGTGGTTGCGCTTGAAAAGCCCTACCATGTGGCTTTTCGTGGCCTAAAAGACCCATATCACATCGACTTCCGCCTCATCCCTGAGTCGGATCAACAGACACAGCTAGTTTTCGCCTTCGAGCTTGGTCAACTCGGATTAGCCTTCCGTCCATTCGAAAAACTTATCCGCCATGCGGTTCAAAGCGGTGTGGACCGAGTGACTGTCAACCTAAAAGCACTAATTGAAGGTGAGGTGTCAAAATAAAGCCCGTGTTTATGGACCACCACAAACCAGATCATATTCATTATGAGACACCCACTGAACGAGTGTCCTTCATAGCTGCCAAGGAGCGGAGTGATGGATTTCACGCCTGAAAAAGACCCTAATATTATCCCAAGCGTTTTGACTCAAATCTTAGACACGTGTGTGAATGGCATAACCCTCTCAGACCCTGATCAACCGGATAATCCGATTGTGTTTGCCAATCGGGTATTCACTGAAATGACCGGTTACGATCAGAATGAAATCATTGGGAGAAATTGCCGCTTCCTGCATGGTGATGATCGAGACCAACCTGGTCTTGAACAAATTAGGCAAGCGCTAAACAAAGGTGAGGGGACCGAGGTTACCCTACGTAACTATAAGAAATCTGGGCAATTATTCCATAATCAATTAACGATTCAGCCGCTCAAAGATGAGCAGGGGAACCTCATGTATTACCTGGGTGTCCAGTACGACATAACAGCTCTTGTCTCAGCACGTGAAGAGGCAGAGCGCATGGCATCGCTACTGAATCAGAACAAAAACTAAGCAACGGAGTTGCTTATGCGACTAAAGAAAAAAGGCGTCATCATCACAGGTGGTGCTAGCGGAATCGGCGAAGCGGCTGTTCGCAAGGTTTTATCTGAAGGCGGAAAAGCTGTAATTGCTGACCTTAATGAAGAAAAGGGACAGGCACTGGTTGCGGAACTCGGTCAAGACCGCGTTCGCTACGTCAACACCGATGTTGTCGACACTCAAGCCGTTGGAAATCTCTTTGAAATTGCCAAGGCGTTTTGCGGTGTCGACGGAGTATTTAACAATGCAGGAATCGGCGCAATCACGCCCAGTGCAAAGTGTACCGATGATGATTGGCAGAGAGTGATAGAAATTAATTTAACTGGCGTCTTTAAAGTCGCTCGAGCTGCTTTGCAACATATGCAAGAAAGCGGCGGCGGGAGCATTGTTAATTGTGCATCCATTCTTGGGCATTTAGGACAGTCACAGACGCCTGCCTACAGCGCAGCAAAAGGTGGAGTTATCAATCTCACTCGAACGTTAGCGATGGAGACAGCCACGCAAAAGATTCGAGTTAATAGCGTTTCCCCTGGGTACATTGACACGCCCATCCTAAACGCACTTGATGAAAAAACTCGTGCGGGCTTGATTGGATTACACCCGATTGGCCGCCTGGGCCGGCCTGAAGAAATCGCCAATGTAACTGCTTTTCTACTAAGCGATGAAGCAAGCTTTGTGACTGGAGCAGACATTCTGGCAGATGGGGGTTTTACGGCCGGAAAGTCTTAAAGTTCTCTCTTGGAACGAAACGAGCGAACACAACGCTTCTCAACTATCTGTGCTTGAGCCGAACTATGCGCCGGGATGAAGTGTGAACAAAACTCCCGCGAATACCAACAATGCCGCCCCAAACCGATAGTTAGCCCGAAGTATTTCTACGGCTTTGATTCGATACGTCGCTTGCATGGCAAGGTTAAGAGCCGACAAAGGACTCACGGCAATGCCAATGCCCCATGCCGCTAAAAAGGTACTGGCCAGTAAACTTGGATCTGGATTGAGTGGGGTAATAACAGCAGCGGCAGCGCCAATGCCCACGATGGGGTGGACACCCACAATTGCCAACGCAACAAGCGCGACAAGAACCATGGCAGCTTCAATCGCCCCATAGTGCTGAAACGGCAAAGTAATCTCGAAAGCAACCACTGCACCACTGATGCCGACAGCCATAACACCAGCACTCAGAAAAAGCACAAGCTCTGCATGCATTGCTGGCAAACCCACCCAAATATGACTCAGCAAATCCCGCCCAACAGGCCGGCGCCGAAGCAATAGTGTAATCAACGTCACAACTGGCGCTAGTAACGAAATCAATCCAAGCACCGAAAGCTCTGGCCGCCAGCCGTGAACCAGAAGAATGACGAGCGCCAAAACAGCTGGAAGCCACAAACCTGCAAGGTTCATCGGATAACCTTCAAATTTGTGGACAGGCATGTTTTTTGCGCGAGAGAACACCTGCTGTGTTTGGTAAGCAGCCGACAGCAGTGCGAATGCGGCGAGTGGCGCACCAAAGATCAGCAAAAGGGATAGACTTGCCCCTGGCGCGTAAGTCAGTGCCGCTGCCATCGCAGCGAAAAACGGAGACCAAAAAGCCGCGGCCGCGAAGCCCTTAACGAGGACGCCATACTGATCATGTTGCAGATTACCGTCTCTTGCCATATGCCGCGCCATGATGAAAACGGTTGGCAAATTCACAACAGCGCCAAAGAAGTGAACACCCAATAGCGTGCTCCAAATACTTCGGCGGCCCGTGGGTGGTGGATTTTGCTGCGCTTGTCTTGGCGCGGCAATCAGCCGCAAAAAACTTACGGCCGCGAGCATGCTAATTAGTCCGGTATTGCCAGCAACAACATGTTGCCAATCAACGGCAACTCCGGCTTGATTGCCGAGCATGATGCCCGCCACACCAATGCCAGCCAAAACTGCACCCTGCACTTTTGAACGCAAAGGAACAAACCGCCACAGTAGACAACCAGCCATCCATGCGAACATGCCGCCAAAAATCAAGGGAATCCAACCGGTTAAAATAGACACGGCGCTCATCAACATAGCAAGCGTCAACGCGAATCCTGCGAAAAGCTGAATAAGCCCTGCCGGCGGCTCTAGCGCATCAGCATTAGAGGACGATCGCTGTTGTGACCTTTCGTGGGTGCCCTGAGTTTTCACTCTAGTATTGTAGCGCCCAGTTGAGGACCTAGGTTGTTACGATGAATAGCGCTTAAGAAGGTCTTCCATAACGACGCAGTTGAAGTTGCGTACCGCTTGCTGTGACCGAAAAAGCTCAATGAGCTCAGCGATGCTTAGCGCCAGTAACAGCGACAAACCGGCTAACCAGCCATCGGTAAACAACAACCACGCCCCAATTAGCATGACAAACAGATTGCTAGCTCCTCGCAGCCAGCGACCCAAATAGAAGTGATGAAGGCCTGCAATAAATAGCCAGTTCAACGCCGCATAAGTGTCAGGATCGCGCGTGCGCTTTTCTGCGAGACGATAAAACTCCGCTCGTTGCCTGTCGCTTAGCGATGCGGCTTCTTTTCGAAGCTTCTCCTCCTTAGCATCTAACAACTCAGGCTCAAGCATGGAAAACCCTCAATCAACAAATTTCAAGATGGGCGTTTAGCCCACTGCTGCCGCTGCAGTAGTGAGCCCCAATAGCCCAGTGCGTCAGTTTTTTACAAAAACGGACATTATCGCCCTAATGTGATGATCGCTGCCTCTCGTTTCCAAAACAACCAAAAACGCTTTTGTTCGATCACCATAAAAACAAATTGCCAGCCTTCCGCGGCTTGGCGATTGAGCGAGTTTTCTATGGTTTTCATTGGCAGTCCAGATGCACCCAATAAAATGGTGCCAAGACCACCTTCAACAACATGAATGACTTTGTACTCATTATATCGATCGGTCATACGGTATCCCTATCATTTTTTGCTAAAAATTGATCCCTTGAGTGCCAACTAACAAGGCATAGATATCACGACTATTTACGCTTGAGCGCTCAACGGACAAAATTACTCTACAGTAACTGATTTCGCTAAGTTGCGAGGTTGGTCAACATCTGTGCCTTTCAATACCGCGACATGATAGGCGAGCAGTTGTAAGGGGATGGTGTAGAGGATGGGGGCAAGCACGTCGTCCACCGCCGGCATTTTTAATATCTGACAGTCATCGGCTACAGCAGGCGCTGAAGCAGCATCGGCAAATACAAATAACTGCCCGCCACGGGCGCGGACCTCTTGTAGATTCGATTTTAGCTTCTCCACCAAGTCATCATTAGGCGCAACGGTAACAACCGGCATTTCCGCATCGACCAATGCCAGCGGGCCATGTTTGAGCTCGCCCGCTGGATAGGCCTCAGCATGTATGTAGGAGATTTCTTTTAATTTCAACGCACCTTCCATGGCGATGGGATATTGCGCACCACGACCTAAAAAAAGGCTGTGATGTTTATCGACAAATTGCTCCGCTAACACTTCGATTTTTGACTCGAGACTCAAGACCGCTTCGATCTGCCCTGGCAAATCGTGCAGCGCGGTCACCAAACGCGCCTCTTCCTGATTCGACAGCCCATGGATTCGAGCCGCTGCGATAACACTTAACAGCAACGCTGTTAATTGCGTTGTAAATGCCTTAGTTGAAGCGACACCGATTTCTGGGCCAGCCCGCGTCATCATGATCAAATCTGACTCACGCACTAGAGAACTCTCTGGCACATTACAAATCGCAAGACTTGCCAAATACCCCATTCCTTTGGCCTCGCGCAGAGCGGCAAGCGTATCGGCGGTTTCGCCTGATTGCGACAATGTCACAAACAGCGTTCCTGCTGGTACGACATGGCGGCGATAGCGAAATTCGCTGGCGACTTCGACATCGCAAGGAAGCCCAGCAATTGACTCAAACCAATAGCGAGCAACCAAACCGGCATGAAAACTTGTGCCGCAGGCAACGATTTGGATGCGCTGGGCTTGCTCGAGCACAGCTGCGGCCTCTGGACCGAGCGCTTCAGGTAGCACCCGATAGGAGGAAATTCGATCAGCCAATGTTTGAGCGATAGCGCGCGGCTGTTCATGAATTTCTTTAGCCATGAAATGTCGGTAATGTCCCCGCTCAGCGGCATCTGCGGTAAGCTCAGTGGTGCGTACAGGGCGTTCGACGCGTTCGCCGTCTGCATTAAAAATTTCAATCGAACTTCGGGTTAGCTCAGCAATATCACCTTCTTCAAGATCAATAAATTCACGGGTGACCGGCAGCAAAGCAGCCACGTCTGAGGCAATGAAATGCTCACCAATTCCGAGACCAATCACCAACGGACTTCCGCGACGCGCAGCGATTAATCGGCCGGGCTCACGCCGAGTGACCACGCCCAACGCATAGGCGCCGTCTAGTTCTTTCGAAACGACGCGAACGGCAGCAACGAGAGAATCGCCGGCATCTAAACGCTCATGAATGGCATTGACCACTGCTTCAGTATCAGTTTCTGAATTAAACGTATAACCCAGACTAGTTAGCCTTGCTCGCAGTGCCTCATGATTTTCAATGATGCCGTTATGGACCACAGCAACATCATCGCGAGCGATATGCGGATGCGCATTTGCCTCTGTCGGCGCGCCATGGGTTGCCCATCGAGTGTGCGCAACGCCCAATTGGCCGGTTAATACGTGACTGTCCTGTCTCTTAGTTAGAGCTGCCACTTTGCCAACCGCTCGATGACGGTGCAGCCGGTTGTGGCTGTCCAGTACTGCCATGCCTGCCGAATCGTAGCCACGGTATTCAAGCCGGCGCAGGCCCTCTAGCAAAATTGCGCTCACGTCGCGCTCGGCAACCGCGCCTACAATTCCGCACATTTATGTCTCTCCTTGGCGGCCACGATCAGGTGGGGCGGTATTGTTTGGGGTATTGGTAGTAGAACCGTCAGGGCGCTGCCAATCCTCAATATGCCGCGGACGGCGGTCATCAACCGCCAGACTGCCAGCAGCAACGTCATTGCGAACAGTGGTGCCAGCACCTACCGTAACGCCTTCGCCAATCGTAATTGGTGCGACTAACGCGGTATTTGAGCCGATAAATACGCCATCGCCAATTTTGGTGGAATGTTTCCGCTGGCCGTCATAATTACAGGTAATCGTGCCTGCGCCAATATTCACGCCGCGGCCCAACGTGGCATCTCCGACATAGGAAAGATGATTAATTTTGCTTCGCTCGCCTACATGGGTGTTTTTAACTTCAACGAAATTACCCACGCGCGCGCCCATTTCCAGTGATGTTTGCGGCCGAAGCCGAGCAAATGGACCAATACAACAATCGCCACTAATATGACTTTCCTCTATCTCGCAGTGGCCAAATACTTTGCTGCCAGATGCAACGTGACTGTCTCGTATCCTAGTAAATGGCCCGATGCGGACGCGATCGCCAAGGACGACCTCGCCCTCGATAATCACATCGACATCAATAACGCAGTCTCGGCCGACTTGCAGCGATCCGCGTAAATCAAAGCGTGACGGATCAAGCAAACAGAGTCCTTGTTCACGCATCAGCGCATCGGCTAGGCGACGCTGGCAGACACGCTCTACTGCCGCTAATTGGCAGCGGTCATTCACACCTTGCACCTCCCAAGGATCTGGACAGGCAAGCGCATGAACCGGCACGTTTTCCACTTTTGCTTTTTCGATGCAGTCGGTGAGGTAGTACTCGCCTTGGGCGTTACTGGTATCAAGCGAATCTAGCCACCCGCGAAGCTTATTTGCGGGCAAGCACATCAGCCCCGTATTCACTTCGGTAATCAGACGCTGCGCAGCGGTGGCGTCTTTCTCTTCGACAATACCGCTGACTTGGGCGTTATCGTCGCGCAAAATCCGGCCATAGCCAGTGGGTGTCTCAATATTAACGGTGAGTAGCGCCGCGGCATCGCCAGCGTGTTCTACCAGGGTCTGTAGTGTCTGTGGACGAATCAACGGCACATCGCCGCAAAGTACGAGGACTTGGTGATGATCCGGAATTAAAGGGAGTGCTTGGGCGACAGCATGTCCCGTTCCCAATTGCTCGGTTTGAGACACCCACGTTACCTCAAACGCTTCACAAGCATTACGAACGGTGGCGCCGTGATGGCCATAAACCGCATAAATAGCTTCGGGTTGCAACGTTAATGCCGTATCGAATACGCGCGCCAACATGCTGCGCCCAGCAACTGAATGCAGCACCTTAGGTGTTTCAGAGCGCATGCGTTTGCCTTCGCCTGCGGCTAGGACAACAACACTCAGTGGATTAGCAGCCATATCTCTCCCTGCTCGAAGCAGCAATGGGCTGCCCGGGAGGATCAGCCCCTGTTGGCGGTTTTACGCAATTTCTGAATAGTACGCAGCTGCGCTGCAGCTTCAACAAGCTCCGCTTGGGCACGAGCATAGTCTAGCTCACCACTGCGATTAACAAGCGCTTCCTCGGCTCGCTTACGCGCTTGCTCTGCCGCCGCCTCGTCAATGTCATGCGCCCGCGTTGCCGCATCGGCAAGGATAGTCACTACACCAGGCTGAACTTCCATCGTTCCGCCTGAGACATAGTAAAACTGTTCTTCACCCGATTCATCGCGCACGGTCACTTCGCCCGGCTGTAACTGAACGAGCATCGGCACATGACGAGGATATATGCCCACCTCGCCCTCTGTCGCACGCGCTAAAACAAACGCCGCCTTCCCTGAGTGGATGGACGCTTCCGCGCTGACAATATCAATATGCATGGTCATTGCCATAATGGCTTCACCTTACAGGCTACGGGCCTTCTCTACCGCCTCATCAATGCTGCCGACCATGTAGAACGCCTGCTCGGGCATATCATCATGCTCGCCATCAACAATGGCACGGAATCCGCGAATCGTCTCTTTGAGCGAGACGTATTTGCCCGGCGCACCAGTGAATACCTCCGCCACAAAGAATGGCTGTGACAAAAAGCGCTGAATTTTCCGTGCGCGTGTCACCGTTTGCTTGTCCTCTTCGGACAGTTCATCCATGCCCAAAATGGCAATAATATCCTGGAGCTCTTTATAACGTTGCAACACTTGCTGCACGTCTTGAGCTGTATCGTAGTGTTCTTGTCCAACCACCTGCGGATCGAGCTGACGCGATGTCGAGTCGAGCGGATCCACCGCTGGGTAAATGCCGAGCTCCGCAATTGAACGCGCGAGCACAACGGTGGCATCCAAGTGAGCAAATGTTGTTGCCGGCGATGGGTCAGTCAAGTCGTCAGCCGGCACATAAACCGCCTGAATCGAGGTGATTGACCCCTTACTTGTGGAAGTAATTCGCTCTTGGAGCATGCCCATTTCTTCTGCAAGCGTTGGCTGATAACCCACCGCAGATGGCATCCGGCCCAAAAGCGCTGAGACCTCAACACCTGCAAGGGTATAACGGTAGATATTATCAATAAACATCAACACATCGCGGCCTTCCTCACGGAAGAACTCCGCCATGGTCAGTCCTGTCAGCGCGACTCGCAGACGGTTACCCGGTGGTTCGTTCATCTGACCGTAGACCAACGCAACCTTGCCGAGCACATCCGAGTCTTTCATCTCGTAGTAGAAGTCGTTGCCCTCACGCGTACGCTCACCCACACCCGCAAACACCGAGTAGCCAGAATGCTCGATGGCGATGTTACGAATGAGCTCCATCATGTTCACGGTCTTACCGACACCGGCACCGCCGAACAACCCCACTTTACCGCCTTTGGCAAATGGACAAAGCAAGTCGATGACTTTAATGCCCGTCTCAAGCAATTCTGTGGAACCGGCCTGCTCTTCATATGAAGGCGCTTTGCGGTGGATAGGCCAGACCTGCTCGGCACCGATGTCGCCAGCATCATCAACCGGCTCACCCAACACGTTCATAATCCGTCCCAGCGTTTTCTCACCAACGGGCACGGAGATCGGGGATCCAGAGTTACTGACATCGACCCCACGCTGAAGTCCATCGGTGGTGCCCATGGCGATTGTGCGCACAACGCCATCACCAATCTGCTGCTGGACCTCAAGGACCAGATCTCGGTCAGTGACCTTAAGTGCGTCATAAACCTTTGGCACAGAGTCGCGGGGGAATTCGATATCCACCACGGCACCAATGATCTGGACAACCTTTCCTGAACTCATAGGGCGGTTCCTCTTCGCGAAAGCGTTTTATTCGGTAGGGAGATGGCGGCCATACTAAACCGCCTCAGCGCCGGCCACGATTTCCGACAGCTCGGTGGTAATCGCAGCTTGGCGCGCTTTGTTATAAGCAAGATTTAAATCGTCGATCAGCTTACCGGCGTTATCCGATGCTGACTTCATCGCCACCATGCGAGCGGCTTGTTCGCAGGCAATATTTTCAACCACCGCCTGATACACCAGTGATTCAATATAGCGCTCGAGAAGCAGATTGAGCGCAGCCTCAGCCGATGGCTCATACACATAATCCCAGGTGTGATCGCGCTCTGGCAGTTCGTTCGCTTCACCCACCGGTAGTGGCAATAATTGCTCAATAATCGGCGCTTGCGTCATCGTGTTAACGAAACGGTTATAGCCGATGACAACCCGGTCGATTTCGCCCTTCTCGTACTGATCCATCATCACCTTTACGGTGCCGATGAGATTTTGCAACGAGGGCGAATCTCCGAGTTGCGAGACTTCAGCGACCACGGGAGCCGACAGTCGGCTAAAGAACTGGATGGCTTTAGACCCGATGGTGCACAAGCTCACCGTTTTTCCCGACTGCTCATGACTTCGCAGCTCTTTGATGAGGCTGCGAAATAGGTTGTTATTTAACCCACCGCATAAGCCACGATCACTCGAAACGATAATAAACCCAACCCGTTCGACCTGATCACGGCGCTCTAAAAACGGGTGCTGATATTCAGGGTTTGCTTGCGCCAAATGGCCAATAACCTGACGCATTTTTTCGGCATACGGCAGCGCCGATTGCATGCGCTGTTGAGCGCCACGCATTTTTGACGCCGCAACCATTTCCATGGCCGTGGTGATTTTTTGCGTGTTGTTCACACTCTTTATTTGCGTGCGAATTTCCTTTGCGCCGGACATGCCTTATCTATCCTATGCCGTTACCAAGTGCCGGTGGCTTTGAATTCATCAAGTGCCTTTTTAAGGCCGTCCTTAATGTCATCATCGTAATCACCAGTCTCGTTGATCTTGCTGATCAAATCAGCGTTGTTGTTGGCCATGTACTGGTGCAATGCCAGCTCAAAGGTACGCACCTGCTTGAGCTCAAGCTCATCGAGGTAGCCTTCGTTTAGTGCGAACAATGAGACAGCCATATAAGCCACTGACAGCGGCGCATATTGACCCTGCTTGAGCACTTCCATTGCGCGTTGGCCACGCTCGAGCTGTTTCCGCGTGGACTCATCCAAATCAGAGGCGAACTGCGAGAATGCGGCCAATTCACGATACTGCGCGAGTGCAAGACGAATGCCACCACCCAGTTTTTTAACAATCTTTGTCTGCGCTGACCCACCGACACGTGACACGGATAAACCAGCATTAATCGCTGGCCGGATGCCCGCATTAAACAAATCAGTTTCCAGATAAATCTGGCCATCCGTGATGGAAATCACATTGGTTGGCACAAACGCGGATACGTCGCCTGCTTGTGTCTCAATGATCGGCAAGGCTGTTAACGATCCCGTTTTACCCTTCACTTTACCGTTGGTCAGCCGCTCAACTTCTTTTTCGTTAATACGAGCCGCTCGCTCTAGCAGACGTGAGTGCAGGTAGAATACATCGCCTGGGAAAGCCTCACGGCCAGGCGGACGGCGCAAAAGCAGGGACACTTGACGGTATGCCACCGCCTGCTTGGATAGGTCATCAAAAACAATGAGGGCATCTTCACCGCGGTCGCGGAAGAACTCTCCCATCGTACATCCCGCATAGGGCGCAATAAACTGCAAAGCTGCCGACTCAGCGGCAGATGCAGCCACCACAATGGTGTGTTCAAGCGCGCCGTGTTCTTCAAGCTTACGCACCACGTTAGCGATCGCAGCTGCTTTCTGCCCCACCGCAACGTAAACACACTTAATCCCGGTACCTTTCTGATTGATAATGGCATCAACGGCAACCGCGGTTTTGCCGGTCTGACGATCACCAATGATCAGCTCACGCTGACCGCGGCCGACGGGCACCATGGAGTCCACAGCTTTTAAGCCCGTTTGCACTGGCTGATCAACCGATTGCCGTGCGATAACGCCAGGCGCGACTTTCTCAACCGGCGCAGAGCTATCAGCGCTGACTTCACCTTTGCCGTCAATAGGCTCGCCAAGAGAGTTAACGACACGGCCTAAGAGGCCCTCACCAACCGGCACTTCAAGAATTCGACCGGTTGTTTTAACGCTGTCGCCCTCGGAAAGATGCGTGTAATCCCCCAAGATCACAGCACCCACCGAATCGCGCTCTAAGTTAAGCGCCATTCCATAGGTGTCACCCGGGAATTCAAGCATTTCGCCCTGCAAGGCATCACTAAGCCCATGAATGCGCACAATGCCGTCAGTTACGCTAACGATTGTACCCTCGTTGCGGGCCTCAGCCACTGATTCAAACTGCTCAATGCGTTGTTTGATCAGATCGCTAATTTCGGTAGGGTTGAGTTGCATCTAATCTGTCCTCTTAGCGGCTAAGGGCGCCGGTTAGTCCCGCTAACCGGCCGCGCACTGAACCATCGATCACCAGGTCACCGGCGCGAATCACGGCACCACCGATGAGCGTTTCATCTATTCGTGTCTCTAGCGTGACTTTCCGCTCGAGCCGCTTGGATAAAGCACTTGCTAATCCCTCCGCGGCAGCAGCGTCAACTGGCTGCGCGGTTGTCAGCTCAGCGGTCAGGGTACGCTCGTGCGTGGCGCGTAAGTCATCAAATTGTGCGCGGATTTCTGGCAATAGCGTAATGCGGTCGCGATTAACCAACAACCGAATAAAATTACCCTGATGCTCGTTCAGCGCTTTTCCACTTACCTCAATAATGAGGCTTGCCTTACGGTCATCATCCACGCGCGGGCTTTGCAAAACGACATTCACTCGCTCGTCAGCAACTATCATTGCACCCAGCGCAAGGGCATCGGCCCATTCAGCTAAGCTGTTCGCACTGAGCGCCGTGTCAAATGCCGCTTCTGCGTAGGGCCTAGCCACTGTCGTTTCTAATGCCATTGTTGCGTTGCCTTAAACTTGACTAGCCAACTCATCGAGCATTTGTTGATGCGCTTTCGCATCCACTTCTCGCTCAAGAATTCGGCTCGCGCCCAAAATCGCCAATTCGGAGACGTCTTCACGCAACTTCGCTTTGGCCCGACTGACCTCTTGATCAATTCGAGCCTGCGCTGCCGCCTGTTCTCGCTCGCCAACCAAGCGAGCTTCGGCGCGCGCTTCGTCCACGATTGAAACGCCTTGGCGATTGGCTTTTTCAATAATTTCAGCCGCCTGCGCTTTAGCCTCACGAATATGCTCAGCAGAGCGTTCCTTTGCCTGCTCTAGCTCGTGCTGACTGCGCTCTGCCGAGGCCAGTCCATCAGCGATACGCTTTTCACGCTCACTCATGGCCTGCTTAATGGGCGGCCAAACGAACTTCATTGTGAACAATATGAACACTAGGAAGGTGATCATCTGTCCAATTAGCGTTGCATTAATGCCCACGGTTTACTCTCCCAGACTGCCAATACGCAGATTCGCTGGTTTGCTCGCTGATGGACTCAGCTGAGCGCGCCAAGCAGCGGGTTGGCAAACATTAAAAGGGCAGCAAATGCGACGCCGATAATCGCTAGCGCATCAAGCAAGCCTGCCACGATGAACATGCGAACCTGCAACACACCGGCGACTTCTGGCTGACGTGCGACACCTTCCAAAAATTTGCCGCCTAACACGCCAAAACCAATGCCAGTGCCTAGGGCGGCAAATGCAAAAATTAATCCAATCGCGATGGCGGTAAACGCCTGAACCTGTGCGATAGCTTCCATGATTCCTCCAACGGGGGTCTTTAAGTTAAATCTAACAACATCGGCTTTTTGGCCAACATCAGTGATCTTCGTACGCCAAGCTCAGGTAAACGACCGTGAGCACCATAAAGATGAATGCCTGCATCGGGATAACCAGAATATGGAAAATGGCCCAAGCGACACCGGGGATCCACTGCGCCCAAAATGGCAGCAATGCAATCAGAATAAAGATAATCTCAGCAGCATATAGGTTACCAAACAACCGCATGCCAAGGGAGACTGGCTTGGCGATTAATTCAACAAGATTAAGCAACAGGTTGGCCGGCCATAGCAACGGATGCGAGCCGAACGGATGGCAAAACAGCTCTTTGCCAAAACCTTTAAACCCTTTGCCTTTGATGCTGTAAATAATGATAAGGAAAAACACGGTCAGAGATAGGCCAAATGTTGCGTTCATATCCGCAGAGGGCACGATGCGCATATACTCAAGCCCGAGCGCTAAACCGATCTCTGGGAATAAATCGACTGGGATCAAATCCATGAGATTCCAAAGCAAAACCCAAACGAAGACAGTCAGCGCTAATGGCGCAACAAAATCCTTAGGCCCATGAAAGCTCTCGGCGACCTGATTGTCGATAAATTCAACACACGTCTCTATAAATGTCTGTATACCCGTTGGGGCGTCAGCGCTTGCGCGCCGGGCGACCGAGTAAAACAAGCCAAGAAAGATTAGCCCCAAAATCCAAGACATAGCGAGCGTATCAACATGCACCGTCCAAAATCCTTCTCCAACCGTCAGGTGCTGGAGGTGATGTTGGACATATTCCGTGGCGGAGCCGCTTGCCATACCTAATTTAGTCCTGTTTCGTTAGCGTTTGATCAATATCCGTAAGCAGCACAAACCCGTACGCCAAGAGTGTGACCGCGAGGGTAGAAACAAGCGCGAATGCCTGGTCTCGAAAAACGTAGACACCCACAAATATCAACCCTGAACCGAGCAGCAGTTTCATCATCTCTGCTCGATAAAAACCCCCTAGCAAAGCTCGGGGGCTATTATTCGTTCCGCTTAGTGACCAGCGCAGCGCCACTGAGGCTGTCATCATTGCCGATATACCAAGGCCGATGAGTGCCGCTAGTCCTGCTGCCATGCCATCCACCAACATCCACACGATTATGCTGGCTGTTCCGATCAGCAGTTGAAGCCGAAGCACCTTGAGCGCTGCTTGCCTCAACACTAACCCAATCTCCACGGCATCGCAGTGGAAGCTCGCGAAGTATAATGAACTCTAGGCCGCGCTTCAACGAATGTGCTCAAGAATTCCATCGAGCTCATCAAGACTATTATAGCGAATGACCAGTCGGCCCTTGCCGCGCTGTGTATGTTCAATACGCACATTGGCGCCTAGACGCTCGGCGAGATCATCCTGTAATCCTCGTACATTGGGGTCGGGCGTAGCAGGCGCTGAGGCTTTTTTCCCGCCTTGTTGGCGTTGCCGCACAAGCGCTTCGGTCTGGCGCACCGTCAAGCCTTTAGCCACCACTTGGCGTGCCACTTGTGCCTGTCCCGTTTCATCCAATGCCAATAACGCCCGTGCATGACCCATATTAATCTCACCACTAGCAATGTAATTCTTCACTACAGCGGCTGAATCCAGTAAACGCAAAAGATTAGAGACACCCACGCGTGAGCGGCCAACAGCCTCTGCAATGGCTTGATGTGTCATTTCAAATTCTTCAATCAGGCGTTTAAATGCAGTGGCTTCTTCCAGCGGATTAAGATCTTCACGCTGAATATTTTCAATCAGCGCCACGGCAACAGCCATTTCATCCGGAATATCTCGAACAAGCGCTGGAATACGCTCAAGTTCTGCTAATTGTGCCGCCCGCCAGCGACGCTCGCCGGCAATAATTTCATAGCGCTTGCCGCCGGGCAGCGGCCGCACGACAATCGGCTGAACCACGCCTTGGGCACGAATCGAATGTGCTAGCTCTTGTAGCGCTGTTGGATCAAATTCGCGGCGTGGCTGGTAGCGCCCGCTCTCAAGTTGATCAAGCGGCAGCTGACTTAAGCCAGTGTCCGACTCTGTTGCTTGGGCAGCGTTTGCTTCGCCTAACAACGCGTCCAAGCCTCGGCCTAAACCTCGCTTACGATTGCTCATGCCGCGCCTCCTGCGGTTTTGCCATTGCCCTGTTGACGCCGTAGCAGCTCCGAAGCTAGCGCCATATACGCCACCGCACCGCGTGAGCTGCGATCATACTGCAATACCGCTAAACCATGGCTCGGCGCCTCGGCAAGCCGAACGTTACGAGGAATTTGCGTGCGATAAACCTGCCCCGGGAAATGCTCCAATAACTGCGCACCGACTTGATTTGATAAATTATTTCGGCCATCAAACATGGTCCGCACCAGTCCCTCGATTTCTAAGGCAGGATTAACCGTTTGCTGTACCCGCTGAATCGTATTGAGCAGTGCCGATAAGCCTTCAAGCGCGTAATACTCACACTGTATGGGAATAAGCACACGGTCGGCCGCGACAAATGCATTAACCGTTAAGATATTAAGTGCGGGCGGGCAATCGATGAGGATATGGTCATAGTGATCACGGATAGCCCCCAAGGCCGCCTGAAGACGTTTTTCACGCCCCTCACCACTGCCCATCAAAGCCACTTCAGCCGCCGTTAAGTCGCCGTTAGCGGGCAGTACATCAAAACCACCCGTCAAACCTTGATGGCGCACCGCTTCAGCCGCCGCCTCACCCATAAGCAGTTCATAATTGGTCGCGGTAATGGCCGCACGCTCAAGTCCTGAGCCAACAGTGGCATTACCTTGAGGGTCCATATCAACTAACAATACGCGGCGGCCATTGCTCACCAGCGAAGCGGCAAGATTGACGCAGGTCGTTGTTTTACCGACGCCACCTTTTTGGTTAGCAACGGCTAGTGTCTGAGTCATGGCTTCATCCTGTAGCGGGTCTCGACCCCATCATAATGAGTAAGTGCCGTTCAGCATCAAGCCCGGGAACGGCAAGTGGTTGCGATCGGTAGTTTACGCCGGCTTGATCAAGTGCCGCTAATTCAGCCGGCTTAAGCCGGCCTTTCATTGCAATAGCGATCCCTGACGTTGATAACAATCGCGCTGTGCCCTGCCAAAAAGCGAATGCCTCCGTAAACGCCCGACAAATCACTCCATTAAATCGCGTCATTGGGTTGTATTCTTCAATTCGATTCGGAACCACCGCCACATTATCAAGCTGCATTTCTAAACAAACCTGGCGCAAAAAGCGTACTTTTTTCCCATTCGACTCAACAAGCGTGACCGGACGTGAAGGTTGCGCAAGGGCAATGGGTATGCCCGGCAATCCGGGGCCTGTGCCAACGTCCAGCAGATCGCCATCCGCAAGCCAAGGCAACACCGAGAGGCTATCGAGCAGATGCCGAGTCACCATTGCCTCAGGATTACGCACGGCCGAGAGGTTGTACACCCGATTCCAGCGCTGCAGAAGGTCGCGATAGGCAAGTAAGCGCTGCGCTAGCGCTGATGGCTGTCCCAATGCGCTTAGCCCGGCACTTAGCGTGTCGCTACTCACAGTGACATCCGTACTCAATTAAGCACGCTTGCGCGGTGGGTCACGCCGTAAATGAACGAGCAATAAGGAAATAGCGGCTGGAGTCATCCCAGGAATACGCGCAGCTTGGCCGAGCGTGGCTGGTCTATGATTCGCTAGTTTTTCGATTACCTCGGAGGACAAGCCACTCACGGTGCGATAATCCAAATCGGCCGGTAGCGTTAAGTGTTCACTACGCTCGCTCCGCGCGACTTGATCAGTTTGTCGCTTGAGATACCCAGCATAGCGCGCTTCAATCGTCAGCTGCTCGCCCACAGCGGGATCGTCACTGCCTGGTCCAGCCGCGGATAGCGCCATTAATCGGGTATATTGCATATCCGGCCGGCGCAATAAACCCATGAGATTTTGCTCCCGCCGCAATGGCTGTCCCAAAAGTTGAGCGCCTGCGTCATCACCTAAATCTTGGGGCCTCAGCCAAGTTCCTTCTAGGCGTTTGCGCTCAGTGGCTATCGCATTGCGATAGCGCTCAAAGTCGCTCCAGGCGGCATCGCCGATCAAGCCATAATCCCGTGCAACCGGCAGCAAGCGTAAATCAGCGTTATCCTCACGTAACTGCAAACGATACTCAGCGCGTGAAGTAAACATGCGATAGGGCTCTTTAGTGCCCCGTGTCGTTAGATCATCGACGAGCACACCGAGATACGCCTCATGTCGCGCCGGCGTCCACAGTGGCATTTCCCGAACACAAGCAACCGCGTTAATTCCAGCTAGCAGTCCCTGTGCGGCGGCCTCTTCATAACCCGTAGTGCCATTAATCTGGCCCGCTAAAAACAGCCGCGGCAGATGCAAGCTCTCAAGGCTTGGGTGCAAATCGCGTGGATCTAGGTAATCGTACTCAATGGCATAGCCAGGCCGTGTGATACGCGCCTGCTCGAGGCCCTCAATACTGCGTACAAGCGCTGTCTGAACATCAAAAGGCAAGCTTGTAGAAATGCCATTGGGATAGATTTCCCGGCTCTCAAGGCCTTCCGGCTCTAGGAAAATCTGATGGCCATCCCGTTCGGCAAACCGCACCACTTTATCTTCAATCGATGGGCAATACCGCGGACCGACACCGTCAATTTCGCCACTAAAAAGCGGCGATCGATGCAGCGCTCCGCGAATGATGTCATGGGTTTGCGTATTGGTATGGGTGACAAAACATGACACTTGCCGAGGATGTTCATGGCCCTGACTCCAGCGTGAAAAGTAAGGAGCCGGATCCGCGCCCTGCTGCTCAGCTAGGCGATTAAAATCAATACTCTCAGCATCAATACGCGGCGGTGTGCCTGTCTTTAGCCGGGAAACTCGCAACGGTAAGGCGCGTAAACGCTCAGCCAATGCATTTGAGGGTGCATCACCAGCACGGCCGCCGGCACGATTATGCTCGCCAATGTGAATACGACCGCCCAAAAATGTGCCCACCGTCAGAACAACCGTATGAGCGCGTAGGCTCACGCCTAATCCGGTAACCACTCCGCAGACCTTGGCGTTGTCAATAAGCAAATCACTGACTGTGTCCTGAAAAAACGACAAGCTTGGCGCGGCATTCAGTAATCGCTTGACCGCTTGTCGATACCGTTCTCTATCGGCTTGCGCTCGTGTCGCCCGCACTGCCGGGCCTTTGCTTTGATTTAAGGTACGAAACTGGATGCCGGCATGATCGATTGCCTGTCCCATAACACCACCCATGGCATCGATCTCACGCACCAAATGACCCTTGCCGATACCGCCAATCGCAGGGTTACAGCTCATTTGGCCAATGCCATCCAAACTTTGGGTCAACAACAACGTATCCGCGCCCATGCGCGCAGCGGCGTACGCTGCCTCGGTGCCTGCATGACCACCGCCAACAACAATTACGTCGTAAATTTGATCTGAATTCATAAGTCTGTGTCCTATTGACCAGCGGCTAAAATACTACTTGCCAATGCAAAACGTCGAAAAAATTCGTCCCAATAAATCTTCTGTACTCACAGCGCCGGTAATTTCCCCGAGCTGACTTTGCGCTTCCCGCAGCGACTCCGCCATTAGCTCTTCACCGAGGCCAGACACCGCCGCCTGCTGCGCTTCAGTCAGCGCTTCGGCCGCGGCATCAAGCGCCACCAAATGGCGACGCCGGGCGGTAAAAATCGTCTCACTTGGCTTTGCTGCCATTGAACCGCGTAAATACGCTCGCAATGCAGGCAGGCCCTCGCCTGTTAAAGCAGAAACGGCCACAACATCATCGACAATGCCTGGCGAGCGGCCGCTTAAGTCAATTTTATTAATTACTCGAGTTATTGGCACATTAGCTGGAAGCGCCGCATGAAAATCATCATGTTCATGATTATCTTCAGCCACCCACAGAATCCGATCGGCCTCAGCCATTGCAGCCTGCGCTCGCTTTACCCCTTCTTGCTCAACAACATCACCCCCTACGCGCAAGCCCGCGGTATCGAGAACGCGCAATGGTAAACCCTCTAGATGAAGGTGGCTGTCCAGTACGTCTCGCGTCGTCCCCGCCAAGCTCGTCACAATAGCGGCGTCGCGGCCAGTCAAAGCATTGAGTAAACTCGATTTACCCGCATTGGGCCGACCCGCAATCACCACAGTTAAGCCTTCTTGAAGTTGCTGGCCCTCGCTAGCCGCTTGGCGTGTTTCCGCTAAAGATTCTGAGAGCTCACCGATGCGCTTGCTAACCTGATCAAGCGCTAACCCATCCAGCGGCTCATCGGAGAAATCCAAGCTCGACTCCAGATGCACCCGAAGCTCGGTTAGCGCTTCTATCAACACCGCAATGCGCCTAGCAAACTCACCTTGTAGCGATCGCATAGCCGCCTGTGCTGCCGCCTCGCTACCGGCTTCAATAAGATCAGCAATTGCCTCGGCACGTGTTAAATCAAGCCGGCCATTAAGAAAAGCCCGTTGACTAAATTCACCAGGTGCGGCGAGCTCGGCACCGAGTGCGAGCAACTGCTGTAATAAACGATCTAATACGATTGGACCGCCATGGCCCTGAAATTCGACAACATCCTCGCCAGTCATTGACCCCGGACCCGGGAAAAATAAAACAAGGCCTTCATCAATCGCGGCCTGCCCCTGATCGCGAAATACGCGCAGACTGGCATAGCGCGGAGCAGGTAATTCTCCGACCACGTGTTCCGCGATAGATTGGGCTTTTGGCCCGGATAAGCGAATGACGCCAACGCCGCCGCGCCCTGGCGGTGTGGCCACAGCGCAAATGGTGGCGGGCGTCATATTACGACTTGGCGCCGGCCTCAATCCGCCGGGTAATAATCCACTGCTGGAGGATTGAGAGACTGTTGTTGGTGACCCAGTACAGCACCAAGCCCGCCGGGAAGAACATAAAGAATACCGTGAATACAAACGGCAAACCCATCATGATCTTCTGCTGAAGGGGATCCATCGGTGCTGGGTTGAGCTTTTGCTGTAAAAACATACTCGCGCCCATGAGCAACGGCAGCACATAGAAAGGATCTCGTACAGATAAGTCCTGAATCCAAAACATCCAAGGTGCCTGGCGCAATTCAACGCTTTCTAACAACGCCCAATAGAGTGCAATAAAAACCGGTATCTGGATCAGGATCGGTAGACATCCACCAAGCGGGTTAACTTTTTCTTTTTTATAGAGCTGCATGAGCTCCTGATTCATGGCTTGTTTGTCCTCACCATAGCGCTCACGCAGTTTTTGCATCTCCGGCTGGAGTTTGCGCATTCGGGCCATGGAGCGATAGCTCGTTTCTGAGAGCTTGTAGAACACCAACTTAATGCCAAGCGTAAGCAAAATAATCGACCAGCCCCAGTTGCCAACAATGTCATGGAGCCAATCAAGCGCAATAAATAGTGGCTTAGAAATAATGGTTAGCCAGCCGTAATCCACTGTGAGCTCAAGGCCCTCGGCAACGGTATCGAGACGATCTTGTTCTTTGGGTCCAACAAATAAGCGGTTTTCGAATTCGCCTGTCTCGCCGGCTGCCACCACCTGCCAAGGCGAGCTTTGGCCTAAGACATACTCCCCACCACTGACTCGCGAGTAGTAACGCAGGGTCTCATCGCGCTCTGGTACCCAAGCAGCTAAAAAATAATGTTGGATCATTGCTAGCCAACCATTAGCAATGTCGTTTGATAGATCCTCACTATCCATATCGCCAAAGCTGATCTTTTTATATTTATCCGCCGGGCTATAGATCACCCCACCGGTATAACTTGCCGCGCCTAAAAAACCAGGCCCTTCACTATCGGTAGTGCGCCGTAGTTGGTTGTACTGATAAGCACGCCAATTCTCGTTGCTTGCATTAACCACCTCATGCGTGACTCGAACTAGGTAGTCATCGCGCTTGAAGTGATAGCGACGAGTCACGCTAATGCCATCGTCATTGGTCCATTGCAGCGGTACCACTAACGTATCTGCATCCGCGTTAAGTGTGTAGTTGCTCTGGCTTGCTTGCCATTGCGCGGTGTGAGCGGGCGCATCAACCGCATCTCCCACCAATCCACTTTGCGCGATGAACAGCGGATTTTGATTGCCCATTAGCGTGTAGGGCGTGTCATCGTCGACCGAAATCGTGTGCTTCAGTAAGCGCGCCTCGCGAATATTGCCGCCCGTTAATGGAATCGTAATATCGAGAACATCCGTTTGTACGCGGATGCTGTCAGCCATCATTGAGGTATCAATAGTCGTATCACTATCTGGCAACGCTGTCCGGTTATCGGTGCTTGGACTAGCCACATCGGTCTCAGCGTTTGTCGCGCTGGGTTCCGCCGGCTGTGGCGCGGGCTGTTGATCAGCGGTTATTTCACTTCGCTCAGCCACGGGGGCACGCTCTGGGCCGTAATCTCGTTGCCAAGTCGTCCAAATCAACAACATGACAAGCGCCAATGCAACGAGCAGAAATAGGCGTTGATTTTCCATCATGACGGACGACTCACGGTTTCGCTGCCCGGTACCGGATCGAGTCCGCCGGGGTGAAGGGGATTGCAGCGCAGGAGGCGCCGAATGGCGTAATAACCGCCACGCAGAACGCCGTGGCGCTCAACGGCCTCGACGGCGTAGCAAGAACAAGTGGGGTGAAATCGACAACATGGCCCAAATAATGGGCTAATGCAGTAGCGATAAGCGCGAAGCAGGGCGATTAAAATGGTTCGCATTGCTTAGATATCCGTTGCCAAAGTCTATCGAGTGCTGTGGTTAATGTTGCATTATTTGTATGACAGGCAATAGGTCGAACCATCACAACGATATCGGCCCCTGGCAAATTCTGCCGCTGGTGCCGGAACGTCTCACGAATCAATCGCTTTAAACGATTGCGATCGACTGCCCGTGGCGTTGATCGCTTGGAAACAGCAAGACCCAACCGAACCGAACCTGTATCACATGGCGCCACTAAAATGGTGAAGTAACGATCCGCATGGCGTTGCGCGTTGGCAAAGACCCCTCGATACTCAACGCCGCGAGTCAGTCGAGCTTGCCGGGGAAATTGATTGAATCGCGCAGAACCGTGCACGCAATTTACGGCGTAAGTCGAGCACGTCCTTTGGCACGGCGTCGCGCAAGTACCTTGCGGCCGTTTTTAGTCGCCATTCGAGCGCGAAAACCATGGGTACGCTTGCGCTTAATCACACTGGGTTGGAACGTCCGCTTCATGACGTAGCCGCCTTATTCGATAAATTGTCGGTAAGAAAACAGCCGATAAGAGTAATGTGCGCAGTAACGAAGTGTCAATTTGCATCGTTGATGCATGAATAGATAGCCATCTGGTACCACGTCAGGTCAACCTATAGACTCAACGCCACGCTTAATACCAAAAGGACGGGTTTGTTGACTGATCACCTCTGGAAAGGCTGTCTGCAGCGATTGGAACGGGAATTACCTGACCAGCAGCTCAATACGTGGATACGTCCTCTCCAAGCGAAGGAGGACGGCGATCAGCTACGGCTGTTTGCGCCCAACAGATTCGTTCTCGATTGGGTTCGTGAGCATTTTTCAACACGCATTGAAGAAATCCTTGCCAGTCAAAGGCCCGATTCACCCCCCAAGCTCACTTTGGAAATTGGAGGTCATGCACCGGTGATGATGAGCGTCACACCAAGCCGCCAGCAAACAGAACAAAAAACCAGTGCGCCGGCCTCAACACCGCATCGGGCTAACCTCAATCGGGACTTTACGTTTGATACGTTTGTAGAGGGAAAATCTAATCAACTGGCTCGGGCTGCCAGTATGCAAGTCGTTGATAATATTGGGACTGCTTATAATCCTTTGTTTATTTATGGGGGGGTTGGATTAGGTAAAACACACCTCATGCACGCCATCGGCAATGCACTCCTGACCAGCCGTCCAGATGCGCGAGTTCTTTATCTGCATTCAGAACGGTTTGTTGCCGATATGATTAAGGCGCTGCAGCACAACGCCATTAATGAGTTCAAGCGACATTACCGTGGTGTTGATGCGTTACTTATTGATGATATTCAATTTTTTGCTGGCAAAGAACGCTCGCAAGAAGAGTTTTTTCACACATTTAATGCCTTGCTTGAAGGCCATCAGCAAGTCGTCATGACCTGTGATCGGTATCCAAAAGAGGTCAACGGTCTTGAAGAGCGCCTGAAGTCACGGTTTGGCTGGGGCTTAACCATCGCGATTGAACCGCCAGAGCTTGAAACTCGTGTCGCCATTTTAATGAGTAAAGCAAGTCAGACAGGGATAAATTTGCCGCCCGAAGTGGCATTTTTCATCGCGAAACGTATTCGCTCTAATATTCGAGAACTAGAGGGGGCGTTGCGCCGGGTGATCGCTAATGCTCACTTTACCGGTGATGCCATTACCGTAGACTTCACCAAAGCTGCGCTCCGTGATTTATTAGCGCTACAAGATAAACTAGTGACCACGGAAAATATTCAAAAAACGGTCGCTGAATATTACAAAATACGCGTATCGGATTTACTATCGAAACGCCGCAGTCGCTCAATCGCGCGCCCCCGACAAATGGCAATGGCGCTTGCAAAAGAACTCACTAGCCATAGTTTGCCTGAGATTGGAGACGCATTTGGCGGGCGGGACCACACAACCGTGTTACACGCCTGCCGCAAAGTACAAACATTGCGTGAATCAGATGCTAAATTTGACGAAGACTATAACAACCTGTCGAGAACCCTGTCGTCATGATGTGGATAACATGTGAGTTAAATAACGAGACGATTTTGTCCACAGTTTGTGCAAAGGCCTTGCCAGTAAAAATGACCATTAGTACACAGCTTGTTAGATATGTTTTTTCCATTATAAACAGGGGTTTAACTTAGATATGCACGGAAAATACTCGCCCTTGTTATTACAATTATCTTTAATACAGACTAAAACCAATAAGAGAAGAACAGGACGCTGACATGCAGTTCGAAATCGATCGGGAAGCACTACTTCGCCCTTTACAGGCAATCATTGGGGTTGTTGAGCGGCGGCAAACCCTACCCGTACTGAGTAATGTGTTAATTGAGTCCAGTGATGATGCTTTGCTACTCACTGCCACCGATTTGGAAGTTGAGCTACGGGCAGAAATAAAACTAAACGGCACGCAGCCTGGCCGAATTACCGTTCCAGCTCGGAAACTCATGGACATTGTTCGCAATCTTCCAGAACAAGCCCAAGTCAATGTAGCCCAGGAAGGTGAGCGTGTTGTGGTGAGGGCAGGTAAAAGCCGATTTACGCTAGCAAGTCTGCCGGCCGATGATTTTCCAACCGCCGATAATGTTGAAGCGAGCCATCGGGTAACGTTGCCGCAAGCGCAGCTGCGGTGGCTAATTGAAAAGTCGCATTTCGCTATGGCCTTGCAAGATGTTCGTTATTACCTCAATGGTTTATTAGTTGAGTTAGAACCTAAGCATCTCCGAGCAGTCGCCACTGACGGCCACCGATTGGCTTTAGCAGAGCTTTCTCCAGAACTCTCAATCGAGGAGGCCACTCAGGTCATTGTGCCGCGTAAAGGCATCCAAGAGATGTTGCGGCTTCTTGAAGATACTGATGAGCAAGTGGAAGTGGTATTAGGGACCGGTCATGTGCAGGTCACGCTGCCTGATATTCGATTTACGTCAAAGCTCATTGATGGTCGCTTCCCTGATTATCAACGTGTCATTCCAGCGGATGATGGGCCATTTCTGGTCGTAGACCGGGAAACGCTTAGAAAAGCCCTCGTTCGAGCATCTATCTTGTCCAATGAAAAATATCGTGGGGTGCGGTTTGGTTTTGAGGCTGAACAATTGCGGATTCAGTCTAATAATCCAGAACAAGAAGAGGCGGTAGAGGAAATACCTGCGAGCTATAACGGGGAAGCATTAGAGATCGGTTTTAATGCGAGCTATATGCTCGATGCATTGGTCTCGATCGATGAAGAAACGGTGCATATTCACGTGCAGGATTCCAATAGCAGTGCATTGGTGCTCGGTGAAAAAGGCCGTGATGCTCGCTATGTCGTCATGCCTATGCGTCTATAGGAATGACCGATGGCGGTGTGGATACGGGGCTGAGTCGAATCGGGCTGGAGCACTTTCGGCACTTACACAACACGCGCCTTGATTTTAGCCCGCAGCTCAATGTTATTCACGGTGAGAATGCGGCTGGCAAAACGAGTCTGCTGGAAGCGATTCATTTTCTAGCTCGGGCACGGAGTTTTCTGAGTTACTCATCGAAACGCATCATTACACGCGGTGAAGTGCGAGTCGTGGTGAACGGGGTAATCAGCTCAAGTCGCCAAACCCACCAGCTAGGTGTTCAATTTACTGAGGGTGAAACACGCGTTCGGCTTGATGGCCGAGATGTTCAAGCCCTATCAGAATCGGCCTGGTTGCTGCCGATTCAGGTGATTAACACAGAAACCCAATTATTGTTGACCGAAGGGCCGTCCATTCGACGAGCGTTCTTAAATTGGGGTGTGTTCCACGTGGAACATCAATACCGGGAGGATTGGCGACGCTATCGTCGTGCAATGAAACAACGTAATGCGGCATTGCGTGAGGGGAGCGAAAAACAAGCAGCGGTTTGGGAACCGGAATTAGCGACTGCGGGCGCGGCAGTCAATGCCAAGCGAGAGGTCTTCCTCGAGACATTATTGCCACAGGCCCTCGAGCTTATTCGTGAATGGTTGCCCGCGGTGGAGTGGGATTGGCGTTTTCGTCAGGGTTGGCCGAAAGATTCGGCGCTTGATGTGATACTCGCTCAATCTCGCAGTAAAGAAATTATTCAGGGGTTTGGATTTTACGGGCCTCACCGGGCGGATTTTCGAGTAATGGCTGACGGCGAAGATGCTGCGACTCGACTGAGTCGCGGTCAACAAAAGCTCTTAGTTGCTGCGTTACGTTTGAAGTTAATCGAATACTGGGGAGCGCAAGGTGAGCAAAAGCCAGTGTTGTTAGTGGATGATTTACCGGCTGAGCTCGATGCAAAACACCGTGAAGCGCTTTTGCAGCAATTACTTAACACGCCCGCTCAAAGTTTTGTGACGACGATTGAGCCTGAGCAGCTTCCGGCCGTCAAAGCGGCTCAATGGTTCCACGTGGAACAAGGTAAAATACGCGCAGATCCACAGGTCTAATCCGTGTCTCCTGTCGTTCCTCCAAATCGGTTATAATTAAGCGCTTAGGCGAAAAGGAACACCCATGAGCGCAAATTCCGAATACGATTCCTCGCAAATAAAAGTCCTTCGTGGCTTGGACGCAGTCCGAAAACGTCCTGGTATGTATATCGGTGATACTGATGATGGTACCGGCTTACATCACATGGTCTTTGAGGTGGCGGATAATGCGGTTGACGAGGCGCTGGGTGGATTTTGTTCTGAAATCGAAGTGATTTTGCACAGCGACAACTCCGTTACCGTGGGTGATAATGGTCGCGGCGTCCCGGTAGATATTCATCCCGAAGAAGGCCGATCTGCCGCAGAGGTCATCATGACGGTGCTGCACGCTGGCGGTAAATTCGACAATAACTCTTATAAAGTCTCGGGCGGGCTGCATGGCGTTGGCGTTTCGGTGGTGAACGCGCTATCGGACAAACTTCGTTTGGTGGTAAATAAGTCCGGTAAGGTACACATGCAGGAATATGCGGCCGGTGAACCCGTTGCGCCGCTAAAAGTGGCGGGCGAGACAGAAGAAACCGGCACGCGCATTACTTTCCACCCAAGCCCTGCGGTCTTTACGCATATCGAATTTAACTATGACATCTTAGCTAAGCGATTTAGAGAGCTATCTTTTCTCAACCCCGGTGTGCGCATTGCGCTTAAAGACGAACGTACAGATAAAGAAGATGTTTTTGAGTATGCCGGCGGCATACGGGCGTTTGTTGAGCATCTCAATAAAAATAAAACACCACTGCATCCGTCAGTTTTTCACCTGACCACAAAACGTGATGACATCGTTGTTGAAGTCGCGATGCAGTGGAGTGATTCCTATCAAGAGGCCATCTTTTGCTTTACCAATAATATTCCACAAAAAGATGGCGGCAGTCATATGTCGGGCTTTCGGGGCGGATTAACACGCACCGTAAATCATTACATGGACACCGAAGGCTTTAGCAAGAAGCTAAAAGTTGTCCCAACAGGTGATGACATCCGTGAAGGTCTAACTGCGGTGATCTCGGTAAAAGTGCCAGATCCAAAGTTCTCATCTCAGACGAAAGAAAAGCTTGTCTCATCTGAGGTTAAGGGCGTAGTGGAATCCACTCTGGCAGAAGCGCTTAATGCGTTTTTGTATGAAAATCCAAATGATGCCCGCGCTATTGTTGAAAAAGTCGTGGACGCCTCTCGTGCTCGCGATGCAGCCCGCAAGGCGCGTGAGATGACGCGCCGCAAAGGGGCGCTAGATGTTGCTGGTCTGCCAGGAAAACTTGCTGATTGTCAGGAAAAAGATCCTAGTCTCTCAGAGCTTTATCTGGTGGAGGGTGACTCAGCCGGTGGTTCAGCAAAGCAGGGACGTGATCGGCGCACGCAGGCAATTCTGCCTCTTAAGGGCAAAATTCTTAACGTTGAAAAAGCTCGTTTCGATAAGATGCTTTCTTCTGCTGAAGTCGGCACCTTAATCACGGCGTTGGGTTGCGGCATTGGCCGAGAAGAATTTGACCCGGAGAAGCTGCGCTATCACCGCATTATCATTATGACAGACGCGGATGTGGACGGTTCGCATATTCGCACGCTGCTATTGACCTTCTTTTATCGGCAAATGGCAGCTTTGGTGGAAAGAGGGCATGTTTATATTGCTCAACCACCACTTTATAAAGTCCGTCGCGGCAAACAAGAGCACTATGTTAAAGATGAGCGTGAGCTTATTAATTACTTGCTACAACTGTCCTTATCCGGGGCGAGCCTACTGCCCTCGGCTGATACGCCTGAAATTGGCCCTGAAGCGCTTGAGACACTGATTCGGCAATATCTCGATACCATGGAAATGATCGAGCATCTTGGTCGTCGTTCAGACCCCGTAATTTTGCGTGCTATGGTCGACTTACCACCACTTAATGAAGATAACCTTCGTGATGGTAAAGCCATGGCAGAGTGGTTTGAGCGGCTTAGCGAGCGAATTAACCAAGGCCTCCCGACCGGTACGGAATATCGACTGAAAGTCCAATCTGGACCCGATGGTGGGTTTCAGGACGCCATCGTCACCAAACGAATGCACGGCATTCTCTATCCCTACACGTTTCCAGCACAGTTCTTCCTAGCGCGTGAGTACGAGAGCATTCGTAAACTGGCCACGGCTTTATATGAACTGATCGGTGACGGTGCAGAAATTCGTCGTGGTGAGCGCTCTGCGAGCATTGAAGATTTTGGCAATGCGGTAACATGGTTAATGGATGAAGGGCGACGGGGGCTAACGGTTCAACGCTATAAGGGCTTAGGGGAGATGAACCCAGACCAACTCTGGGAAACCACTATGGACCCAGAAACCCGTCGCTTATTACAAGTTCGCATTGAAGATGTGGTGGGCGCTGATGACATATTCACGACATTAATGGGCGATCATGTTGAGCCACGGCGCGAGTTTATAGAGAAAAATGCGTTACAGGTCAGCAACTTAGACGTTTAAGGGGCTGTTGTAAGCTCGACCATAGCCGCTTCGATCCACGACTCTGTTTCTGCCATAACTTCAGCTGGCGTTTTGTCTTGCGTTGCAATAGCTGGGCCGATGCGCACACGAATGGTTCCTGGACGCATCTTTAAACCCCGGCGTGGCCAATATTCCCCAGCATTATGCGCAAGCGGTGTCACTGCCACCCCGGCGCGACAAGCGAGCAAGGCTCCTCCTTGCTGATAACGGCCCCGATCGCCAACCGCCACCCGTGTGCCTTCAGGAAAGACCATGACCCAACGGCCTTTTTTAAGTTTGTCTTGGCCCTGATTAACCACATCACGCAAAGCATCCCGTGTGGAGCGACGGTTAATTGCAATGGGCTCGAGTCGCCCTAGGCCCCAGCCAAACACAGGGATTTTTAAAAGTTCTTGTTTAAGCACCCAGGTTTGTGGATAGAAAATATCGAGCAGATTTAATGTCTCCCAGGCGCTTTGATGTTTAGAAAGGATTACGCCAGGTGTAGCGGGCCGGTTTTCAAGGCCCTCAATATCAACACGAATACCGCCAATAAAGCGAACGAGCAAAGAGACGACGTAACACCAGCGGGTTATCCACCAGTAGCGCCAGCGAAAGGGAAGTGGAAAACTTGGAATGCTGACAAAAGCCCAAATAATAACCGTAAAAACGATGCTGATATGAAAGCATAACCCTCTGATTAGGCTTGGTTTTCTACTTTCATTTGAGTGCCTATGCATCGCCTGAGCCCTTTTTTAAAAGCGCGTTTACAGCATCCGCTAAATCATCAAACACAGGCAGCGATGGGTCGTTGGACTGGCGCTCGAGCAAAGCGCCGTTACCGCTTCGAACTAACCATGCTGTGATTCCGGCTGCCCTAGCAGCCTCTAGATCACGCTGACTATCACCGATAAAAAGTGCTTCATCGGATCGATGGCTTGTCGCTGCTAACGCTTGCTGACAAAGCCCAGGAGCAGGCTTACGGCAATTACACTGGTCTTGAGGCGCATGTGGACACACAAAGATCCCGCTAAGCTCGCCGCCGACGGCAGTTAGCTGTGCATTTAATTTAGCGTGAATGGCCCTTAGCGTGGCCGCCTCTAGCATCCCACGGCCCACAGCTGATTGATTGGTACAAATGGCGACTTGGATGCCGATTTGGGACAGTCTTGCAATGGCTTCCAGGCTGCCTGGCAGTGCTTCCCAAGCGGCCGGTGTGAGGATGTAATTGGGAGAGTCGGCGTTAATGACACCATCGCGGTCGAGTAAAACAAGCTTTGGCCATGGCATGGGTGTCTCGATCACGGATTACGTCGACTCCGGCAGGGCTGAGACATCCGCAATTGCTAGGAATAATTGCTGGAGTTGGCTCAATATTGCCAGCCGATTGGCTCGAATCGCCGGATCATCCGCCATGACCATGACATCGTTAAAAAACGCATCGACCGGTTCGCGAAGTTCTGCAAGCTGGGCTAAGGCTTCGCTATAAGCGCCTTGTTCGATGCGTTTTTGCACGGGGGCGCGCCGCGCCTCGATGGCTTGGTAGAGCGCGCGCTCAGCTGGATTTTCTAATTGCTCAGAAGCAACAGTCGGTGGTGTTGGTTGATCGGCTTTGCGCAAGATATTTCGTATGCGCTTATTGGCAGCGGCAAGACTGCCTGCGGCTGGTAAGCTCGCAAAGTCGCGGCAGGCCCGAATGCGGCGGTCGAAATCGAGTGGCGCAATATCGCTAAAGCGGAGTACGGACTTTACCGCTTCAAAAAGCTCTGCAGCGAAACCCGCCTCCAGATAAATTGCGCGCAATCGCTCAAGACTGAATGCCACCAATGCCTCAACTTGCTCATCAGCCTTAACATGAGGTGGCTGTCCATTAGCGGCGCTAGCATACAACTCAGCTAAATTGATGCTGTGTTCGCCCTCGATGAGGGTACGCAACAGGCCAACCGCTGCCCGTCGAAGGGCGAACGGGTCTTTAGCGCCGCTAGGTGCTTTGCCAATTGCAAATATTCCCACTAGCGTATCGGCGCGCTCCACAACGGCGAGCAATTGGCCCAAAGCTGATGCGGCGATGGCATCGCCAGCGAAACGGGCTGATAGATTTCATCGAGTGCTTGAGCAATCGCGTTGGGCTCGCCATCTTCACTGGCGTAGTAACGCGCCATTACCCCTTGTAGGTCCGGAAACTCCCCCACCATCTCTGTGACCAAATCTGCCCGTGCTAATTGCGCCGCATGGGCTGCCTGGTCCGGGTCGCAGGCAAATCGCTCAGCATAAGCACTGGCAAGTGCGCTCACCCGGTCACCTTTATCTTTAAGGCTCCCCAATGCTTTTTGAAACACGACTTGATTGAGTGCTGGCAGGCGATCGGCGAGGGTTTGCGTCCGATCCTGATCCCAAAAAAAGGCCGCATCAGCCAAGCGCGGCCGTATGACGCGTTCATTTCCGCTAATGACCTGTGCGGGGTTCTGACTATCGATATTGGCAACGGTAATGAACTGCGGCAGTAGCGATCCATGGACGTCACGAACGGGAAAATACCGCTGATGGCCCTGCATGCTGGATATCAAAGCTTCCGGTGGTACACGCAAAAAATCTTCATCAAAACTACCGGAGAGCACGACTGGCCATTCGACTAATGCATTGACCTCATCAATGAGGGCATCGTCCATTACCGCATGACCTCCAAGGCGCTCGCCTTCAGCCCGGACGCCCTCGAGAATATGTGCTCGGCGATCTTGACGATTGACAAGGACATAGGCGTTACGCATCTGCGCTTCATAATCATTGGCATGGGTAATGCCAACGGAATTCGGGTGATGGAAGCGATGACCGCGGCTTTCGCGGCCGCTCGCCACATCAAATAGCGTAACCGGGACCGGAGTGTCATCCAAAAGCAGCACAATCCAGTGCACAGGACGAACAAAATCTGTTTTGCGCTCACCCCAGCGCATACGCTTAGGGATCGGTAAATTGGCGAGCGCTGTTGTTAACATTGCAGGCAACAGATCAGCGGTTGGCTGACCTGCCTCAGTGCCGCGGTGAACTAGCCATGCCCCCTGCTCTGTTTCTAGCCGCTCGAGTCCATCAACGCTAACACCGCAAGATCCAGCAAAGCCTTCGGCCGCTTTAGTGGGCGCACCGTTATCATCAAACGCCGCGGCAATTGCGGGGCCGCGGCGCTCAAAATCACGATCTGGTTGGCGCAAATTAACGGTTTCGACCTTGACCGCCAAGCGACGAGGTGAACCTAGCGCATGGCCACGGCCATGCTTGATGCCGGCTTTGTCTAGACCCGCGAGCACTTCATCGCATAGCGCGATTGATAATTGATCGAGCGCTCCCGGCGGAAGCTCTTCCATGCCCAATTCGAATAGCAGGGTTGCATTGGTTTGACTCATGCAACGCTCCGGGCATGATCGCCGGCGCGACAAAGCGGAAATCCTAGTGCTTCTCGCGATTCATAATAAGACTGAGCAACTGCCCGAGCCATGGTACGAACCCGGAGTATGTAGCCTTGGCGCTCGGTGACGGAGATGGCGTGACGGGCATCCAATAGGTTAAACAAATGTGATGCCTTCATGGTCATTTCATACGCCGGCAGCGGGAGGTTTTCTGCCACGAGCCGCAGTGCCTCGCTCTCGCAGTGATCAAATCCCTTAAGTAATTGATCGACATCCGCTTGCTCAAAATTGTAATGCGATTGTTCGCGTTCATTTTGTAAATACACATCCCCATAGGTAACGGGACCCTCAGGCCCATCGGTCCAAATGAGGTCATAGACGCTTTCGACTTCCTGTAGATACATAGCGATGCGCTCAAGCCCGTAGGTGATTTCACCCATCACAGGGTGGCAGTCAATCCCACCTGCTTGTTGGAAATAGGTAAATTGGGTGATCTCCATACCATTTAGCCAAACCTCCCAGCCCAGGCCCCAGGCACCAAGCGTTGGAGATTCCCAGTTATCCTCAACAAAACGAATATCATGGACCAGTGGGTTAATGCCGAGCGCTTCAAGCGAGCCCAAGTATTGTTCTTGGAAATCCGCTGGCGAGGGCTTGAGTACCACCTGAAACTGGTAATAATGTTGCAGGCGATTGGGGTTTTCTCCATACCGTCCGTCGGTTGGCCGACGTGATGGCTGAACATAGGCTGCCCGCCATGGCTCAGGCCCTATGGAGCGCAAAAAAGTCGCTGGATGAAAAGTGCCTGCGCCAACTTCCATATCGAGGGGCTGCATGAGGACACAACCGCGTTTTGCCCAATAGCCTTGCAAAGCAAGGATAAGATCCTGAAAGGTCATTAATTCTCCGACGAGCCTGCGAAATGCTGGGCAGTATAGCCCGCCGGGTCGGGCGGTGTCAGGCGATATCACGGCCAGGTCTGCTCCAAAAAAGTGCAATACCCAGCGTGATTGCACAGAGTTGGTGCATTCTGGTTCACTGTCGGTTGTGGGATATTATTAATTGGCCTGTTTTGGTGCGTTTCGGTGATATTGGCACGATTACTGCTTCATAATCAGCGGAAAACTTTTTTGATTTGACACGACTGGAGGCCGAGACGATGGCAATGACCGCCGAAGACGTTCTCAAAATGATTCAAGATAACGAGGTCCGCTTTGTTGATCTGCGTTTCACCGACCCGAAAGGTAAACAACAACACGTCACCCTGCCTGCGCATGGGATTGATGCTGATGCATTTGCCGAGGGAAAAATGTTCGATGGCTCCTCGATTGAAGGATGGAAGGGCATTAACGAATCAGACATGATCCTAATGCCAGATCCCAATACGGCGGTGTTAGATCCGTTTTTTGACGATGCAACGCTCATTTTGCTTTGCAATATTATCGAGCCCAACACCATGCAGGGCTATGGGCGTGATCCGCGGTCGATCGCTGAGCGTGCTGAAGCCTATTTGCAGTCCACCGGCATTGGTGATGTCGCCTATTTCGGCCCGGAGAATGAGTTTTTTGTATTTGATGATGTCCGTTGGGGCACCGATATGAAAGGATCTTTTTATAGCATTGATTCCGAAGAGGCTGACTGGAATACCGAGCGCGTTTATCCCGACGGCAATATGGGCCATCGCCCGGGCGTCAAAGGCGGCTACTTCCCTGTTCCACCTGTTGATAGCTTGCATGACATGCGATCAGCCATGTGTGAGTGTTTGACCGACATGGGCATCACAACCGAAGTCCATCACCATGAGGTGGCGACTGCTGGACAATGTGAGATTGGCGTGGGCTTTAACACCTTGGTGAAAAAAGCCGATGAAGTGCAGACACTGAAATATGTCATCCACAATGTCGCCGCTGCTTACGGCAAGACCGCCACCTTTATGCCTAAGCCGGTGGTCGGTGATAATGGCAGCGGTATGCACGTGCATCAGTCCATTGGCAAGACCGGCGAAATGTTGTTCGCCGGCGATCAATACGGTGGTTTATCTGAGACGGCGCTTTATTATATTGGCGGCATTATTAAACACGCCAAAGCCATTAACGCCTTTGCAAATGCCTCGACCAATTCCTATAAACGGCTGGTCCCAGGCTTTGAAGCGCCGGTTCTGCTCGCTTATTCAGCCCGTAACCGCTCGGCGTCCGTGCGCATTCCGTGGGTGTCCAACCCGAAAGCACGGCGAGTCGAAATTCGCTTCCCCGATAGCACCGCGAACCCATACCTTTGCTTTGCCGCTATGTTGATGGCGGGCCTTGATGGGATTCAAAATAAAATCCATCCCGGCGATGCGATGGATAAGGACCTCTACGATTTGCCGCCGGAAGAAGAGGCGGATATTCCTAAAGTGGCCTTTTCGCTTGAAGAAGCCCTGGATGCGCTCGACGCCGATCGTGAGTTTCTCAAAGTGGGCGGCGTATTTACCGATGATGCCATTGATGGCTATATCGATATTAAGCGTGAGGAGGTCCTGCAGCTGCGCATGACCACTCATCCCATTGAGTTTGATATGTACTACAGCGTTTAGTCGACGCGTATTACAAGTAAGCCCCTGCTAAGGCGGGGGCTTTTCTAACAAAAACTCGGGGCGCTTTTAAAAGCGTGCATTAAATCACCAGCCCGCACCAATGTGGTGCATTCATTCGCAATAATCTCTACACTCGACCGGGTAGAGCCTCAGTGCGCCAACGTGGCGTGTTTCTTGCTGTATCCAAGTGTAACTATGATTGAAGCGACGCCAGACACAGCGAATAGTATTCTCGACCACCTCACTCGTGCGGTGGTGGTCGTCGATGGGCAGTGCCGTGTCCAACGGCTCAATTCCGCTGCAGAGTCGCTCTTTCAGGTCAGCACTCGTCAGGCAATGAATGAGTCGCTAATGCAGCTTTTTCCCGGCCTCACCGTGCTGGATGAGGCAATTGGTCAAGCGCTAGAGCAAGGCGCGAGTTATACCGAGCGCGAAATTCGTGTGGTGATGGGCGCGGACCGAACGGTAACGGTGGATTGCGCCATTACCCCCATGCAGGGTCCCGCTTTGCTGTTGGAGTTTGAACAAATCGATCGGCATTTGCGCATTTCCCGCGAGAACCGATTAATTGCGCAAAATCAGGCGATTCGTGAGCTCATTCGCGGCCTCGCGCATGAAATTAAAAACCCATTGGGTGGCTTACGTGGTGCGGCTCAGTTGCTGGAGTCAGAATTGGAAAATGCCGACCAGCGTGAGTACACCGGCATTATTATTAGTGAAGCAGATCGTTTGCGGGCCCTTGTCAATGGTTTGCTCGGCCCTGATGTGCGCCTAGAGCGCCAGCCCACCAACTTACATGAGGTGCTCGAGCGGGTGCGGCATTTGGCCATCGCCGAAGCACCTTCAGGCCTATCGATCGTGCGTGATTATGACCCGAGCATCCCGTTGTTGCCCGCGGCCGGTGATCAGCTTATTCAGGCGCTGCTCAATTTGGTGCGTAATGCCTTACAGGCCCTTGGTGATAACGGCACCATTACCCTACAAACCCGCACCCAGAGGCGTTTTACGATTGCTGAGACGCAGCATCGTCTGGTCGCGCGCATTGATGTGAAAGACGACGGTCCGGGCATACCAGCGGCCTTACAGGATCAAATTTTCTACCCCATGGTGACTGGCCGGGCACAGGGCAGCGGTATTGGCTTGCCGATTGCACAAACGCTAGTCAATCAACATGGCGGACTAATTGAGTGCAGCAGTGAGCCGGGCTGCACGGTTTTTACCGTCTGGCTGCCCTTGGAGATGGATAATGACTGAAACCACGAACGTGTGGATTGTTGATGACGATCGCTCTATTCGTTGGGTGCTGAAAAAAGCACTAGCGCGCGATGGCATGATCGCCACCGATTTCGAAACCGGTGACGAGGCATTAACCGCCTTAGAGCGAACCACACCGGATGTGCTGATTACCGATATTCGTATGCCGCAGCTCGACGGTTTGACGTTGATGCAGCGCCTGCACGAACACCACCCCGAGCTTCCCGTTATTGTTATTACGGCTCACTCTGATCTTGATGCCGCGGTATCCGCTTATGAAGGCGGTGCGTTTGAATACCTACCCAAGCCCTTTGATGTTGAGGAGGCAGTTGATCTGGTTCGTCGCGCCGCGGCAGCGGCTCGTACCAGTGCGCCGCCGGATGCTAGACGCGAGAATTTGCCAGAAATCATCGGTGAGGCGCCGGCAATGCAGGAGGTCTTCCGCGCGATTGGTCGACTATCGCGATCTAATATTACCGTGTTGATTAACGGGGAATCGGGTACCGGTAAGGAGTTGGTTGCAGGCTCATTGCATCGGCATAGTCCACGTTCTGCCAAACCATTTATTGCGCTCAATATGGCAGCCATACCGCGCGATTTAATGGAATCCGAACTCTTTGGGCATGAAAAAGGTGCCTTTACAGGCGCCCACCAGGTCCGTCGCGGCCGCTTTGAACAGGCCGATGGCGGGACACTTTTTTTGGATGAAATTGGCGATATGCCGGCCGAGCTACAAACCCGGTTATTGCGAGTATTGGCCGATGGTGAGTTCTACCGAGTTGGTGCGCATACGCCAATGCGGGTGGACGTCCGAATTATTGCGGCCACCCATCAACACCTCGAGCGCCTGGTGGAAGAGGGCCGGTTTCGTGAAGACCTTTTTCATCGATTGAATGTGATCCGCATTCACTGCCCAGCGCTGCGTGAGCGACAAGCGGATATCCCCTCTCTGGCTGAGCACTTTCTCCGGCGTGCCGCCACCGAACTTAATGTCGAGCCTAAGCAACTCACCCCCGCAGTGGCTCAGTGTTTTCGCCAACTGCCCTGGCCGGGCAATGTTCGCGAGCTCGAGAACACCTGCCGCTGGCTAACGGTGATGGCGAGTGGTCGTGATGTTCAACTTGAGGACTTGCCACCTGAGCTCTCAACCGTTGAATCACTGCCGGATACCGTGGTGGACTGGGAAACCGCACTGGCGCGTTGGGCCGATCACCAAGCGGAAAGCCGCACCGATGGCGTACTGAGCGAGGCGCAGACGCGATTTGAGCGTATATTGATTGAAGCTGCACTAAAGCGCACCGGCGGTCGACGGCAAGATGCCGCGCGCTTGCTCGGTTGGGGTCGAAATACATTGACGCGAAAGATTCGGGATCTGCAGATGCAGGTATGATGAGCGCATGCCGCTACATGTTGTTTTGCACGCTCCAGAGATCCCACCCAATACGGGTAATGTCATTCGGCTTTGTGCCAACAGCGGCGCGCGGCTGCATTTAATTCGTCCGCTTGGGTTTGTCTTAGACGATCGACGGTTGCGGCGGGCCGGGCTTGATTACCATGAGTTCTCAGCCATGCAGGTGCATGATGATTTCTCGGCGTTTGTCGCTGCTGTGGCGCCAATGCGCATTTGGGCGCTCACCACACGCGGCACGCAGCGCTTTGATGCGCCTCAATACACGCTGAATGATGCGTTGTTATTTGGTAGCGAAACCGCGGGTCTGCCGCCAACCGTGCTCAATGCGATTCCGGCCGATCAACGCTTAAGGTTGCCCATGCGACCCGGCAATCGATGCCTAAACCTATCTAACAGTGTGGCGGTAACGGTCTACGAGGCGTGGCGTCAGCTTGGCTATGTGGGTGGTGGCTAAAATTCCGCGGTTGGCGCTCGCTGCATAAGTGCCTGAGCGGCTGCCAGGGGCGTGAGTTTGCCGCGCACAACACCATATACAGCGGTACATATGGGAAGCTCAACATCCAAACGCTTTGCAAGCTTGGCTAATTCGCTCGCGGTTCGCACGCCTTCGACAACCTGACCTATGGTTTGCGCGGCGTGCTCAAGGCGTTCACCCCGGCCTAGGGCGAGTCCCATGCGGCGATTGCGTGATTGGTCATCGGTACAGGTCAGAATCAGATCACCCATACCAGCCAATCCGGTCAAGGTCGTATCTTGGGCGCCTAGCGCCTCCCCAAGGCGACGCACCTCGGTCAGTCCTCGGGTGATTAAGCCAGCGCGGGCGTTAGCGCCAAAACCCAGGCCATCGGCAATACCCGTTGCAATGGCTAAGACGTTTTTGACCGCGCCACCGAGCTCCACCCCAATCATGTCGTCGCTGGTGTACACACGAAAGCGTGCATCATGAAAAGCCGGTGCCAGTGTTCGGGCACATTCTGGGTCATTGCTTGCAAGGGCAACGGCAGTCGGGAGGCCGCGGGCGACTTCGGCAGCGAACGTCGGCCCTGAGAGAATAGCCAACGGATGTGCAGGTAACCAGGTTTGCACAAGCTCATGCAGCAACCCGCCACTAGCGGCCTCGAGGCCTTTCGTTGCCCATAGCACAGGGATATGCCGAGGCACATGTGGAGCCATTTGCTCAAGAACGCTGGCAAATGCCGCACTCGGAACGGCAATGAGCACATGCTCGGCCGCGTTGAGCGCGGTCTCTAGATCAGCAACGGGCTCAATGCCGGCTGGCAGTTCAATATCGTTGAGATAATGCGGGTTATATCGCGTGCTCGCCATGTGTTCAATGGCGGCAGCGCGATGGCCCCAAAGCGCAACAGCATGGCCATTGCGGGCAAGTACGAGCGCTAGCGCCGTCCCCCAAGATCCAGTGCCAAGGACAGCGAAGCGGCAAGGGGGTTTAGTCGCTTGCGGCATCCGGCTTTGTATCCGCCTGCTCACCTTGGGCTTGGGCGCTTGTGCCCTCGGCCGCCTGTTGACGACGACGCGCATACAGCGCATCAAAATTGACCGGTGATAGCGTCATAGGTGGAAATCCTGCCTTGGCAGTAAGATCGGTGACCGCCTCGCGAGCGTACGGAAATAACACGCCGGGACAGTAAGCCCCTAAGAGCTGATCAGTGGTGGTCTCATCAAAACCAACCACATTAAAGACACCCGCTTGGTGGACCTCACATAAGTAGGCGGTTTTCTCCTCCATAGTAGCGGTCACGGTGACCGTCACGATGACCTCATAGAGATTATCGCCAATCGCGTTGCGCCGGGTATTAAGTTCGACTTTCGCTTCCGGTTTCCAAGACTGGGTAAACACCTCCGGTGTCCCAGGTGTCTCTAGCGAGCCGTCTTTGAGATATACTTTCTGAATGACAAACTGTTGCTGATTAGCGCTCTCGGCGTTGCTAGCGGCTGCGTTATTTGAGGATTGGGTGCTGGGCTTTTTGGCCATGATGACTCCGTGATCAGTTAACTCGTTGAAAAGGGCCTAGGCTTAGCCACGGCCCTCGGTGGGCATGCTGGCCTCACGCCAAGCATCAAGGCCACCGCGTAGTTGATGGACCGGTGACCAGCCTTGTGCCTGTAGCGCCTGAACGGCTTTCAATGTGCGCTGGCCACGGTCGCAATAAACGACAATAGCGCGATCTTTAAAGCGTTTCAGCCGGTCTTGCTGTTTGTCGAGGTGCTCCATTGGAATGTTGATCGCTCCTGGCAAATGACTACTTTGATAAGCATTTTCATTGCGGATATCGACAAACACCGCGGCATCGCGGTTATACAACAAGGTCGCCTCTGTCGTATCAATCGCATTTCGGCTGCGGCGAAAGTTCATATACTCATTGGCAATGATCGCTGCCAAGACGACAGCCAATGCCGCAATGAGCAGCGGATTATTAAAACTAAACTCGATAACTCTATCCATAACCCAGCACTGTTAGCATGTGTGGAAAGGGCGTGAGTATACCAGCCGAGATGACGGTTCGATGAGACGTTTTATATTAATCGTTGGTTTACTACTCAGTTTGCCTGTGTCCGCGGATGATGCAAGCGATCTAGCCGAGCGTGAAGCTCGGCTCGAGGCCTTGCGCGAGCGTGTAGCAACGCTTGGCGAAATGCTTGCTGAGCAGCGTGAGCGGGCCGGTGGATTAGAGGCAGAGCTTGCGCGGCTTGAGCAGCGCATGGGTAACGAGCGCGCGGCACTGACCGGGCTCGATGAGAAAATCCAAGCAACAAGCAAAGCGGTCGCGCAACGTCAGCAAGCGGTGGCCGAGCAGGCTCAGCAGGCCGAGGCTCATCAGGACTTTTTAGCCGCCACCGTGCGCTCAGCGTATCGTCGTGGTCAGGCGGATACCTTAAAGCTGTTGCTCGGTGATTTTGATCCAGCACAGCTGCAGCGTTTATTGGTGTATCGCCAACGCCTGGGCCAAGCGCGCGCGGAGCAAATTACCCAGGCGCAAGAAGCCGTGCGCGGGCTTAAAAACGAACAAGCGGCGCTCGAGCAAGCACTGAGTGAGCAGCGTCAAGTGCGCCGGCAACGTGAGAAAGCGCTAGCCGCTTTGCAGTCGAGTTTGGCCGAGCGAGAGGACTTATTAGCCGAAGTTGAAGATCAAATCGATAACGACAGTGCTCGCTTAGCGCGAGAAAAAGCTGAAGCGGAATCGTTGTCGAGTTTGATTAAATCGCTGCGTGAACGCCTGGACGCGACGGCGTCGTCGCGGGTAACGACGGATTTGCCAAGTGCTCGTGGCGCCCTTAGTTGGCCGCTGCAAGGACCGCTGCTTGCCCGCTATGGCAGCGAGCGCGCAGCTGGGCTTAATTGGACAGGCCTGCTCATTGGGGGTGAGGCTGGCACCCCTGTTTATCCGGTCGCCGCTGGCCAAGTGGTGTTTGCGGATTGGTTGCGCGGTTTGGGTTTGCTGCTCATTATTGATCACGGTGATGGGTATTTAAGTCTCTACGGTCGCAACCAGGCGTTGTATTTTAATGTCGGAGATAGGGTAAGACGTGATGATGTAATTGCCACAGTGGGCCGCAGCGGTGGGCGGCCGGAAACGGCGTTATATTTTGAATTAAGAGCAGACGGTAAGCCGGTTGATCCGTTAAGTTGGCTCAGTGCCGGTGGTCATCAAGGCTAAGGATAAAAAACCATGCGAATCCCCGGATTGCTTTATGGATTAATGGCCAGCACCTTGCTGGGATTGTTGCTTGTGACGACTCAAGGGGTGTTGGCGCAAACCGACCAAGATGAAAAAACGCTGCCACTGGATGAGCTGCGCAGCTTCACCGAAGTCTTTGAGCGCGTGCAGCGCCATCACGTTGAGCCGATCGACGATGCAACTCTGATTCGCAATGCGATCCGCGGCATGCTCGAAGGCCTTGATCCGCATTCGGCTTATTTAGATCAAAGCGAGTACCAGCAGCTCCAGGAGGGAACGCGGGGTGAGTTTGGTGGCCTAGGCATTGAGGTCAGCATGGAAGATGGCTTTGTAAAAGTGATCGCACCAATGGATGGAACGCCCGCTGATGCGGCCGGTATTGAGCCAGGCGATTTAATTATTCGTATTGATGGCCAATCCGTTCGAGGACTCGATTTGCAACAAGCCGTTGAGCTGATGCGGGGTGAGCCAGGAAGCGAAATTGCGCTCTCGCTGTTGCGTGACGGTGAGGACTCTCCCATGGCCGTAACCCTTGAGCGAGCGGTTATTCGAGTCGAAAGCGTGCGGGCACGGTTGCTTGAGCCGCGATTCGGGTATTTGCGCATTAGCCAATTTCAATCCCGTACTGGCAATGATGTGCTCGAAGCGCTCGATGAATTAGCGCATGTGTCCGATGGGCTTGATGGCCTTGTTCTTGATTTACGGAATAACCCAGGCGGTGTTCTTGATGCTGCGGTTGAGGTGGCTGACGCGTTTTTAAGTCATGGTGAAATTGTCTCAACCAATGGTCGTGCCGAACGATCGAAAAGTCGCTTTACCGCCACGCCCAATGATGCCCTGAGCGGTGCGCCGTTAGTGGTTCTTGTTAACGCGGGCTCTGCGTCTGCTGCAGAAATTGTGGCCGGCGCGCTGCAAGACCACCAACGCGCGGTCATTATGGGTGAGCAGACTTTCGGCAAAGGCTCGGTTCAATCCCTATTGCCGCTACGTAATGGCAGCGCTGTTAAGTTAACGACTGCGCGATATTACACGCCGAATGGGCGCTCTATTCAGGCTGAGGGCATTGCGCCCGACGTCCAGATCGCTAATCTTCGTGTGAGTGCCGGGGCGGATGCGGGGGCAACGCTTCGTGAGTCAGATTTGCCACGGCATCTAAGCAACGCTCGTGACGCTGATGAAACCACAAGCCCAGCCGCGAATGGAGTGCCCAGTTCGGCATTAGCGACACGGGACTACGCCCTAGCGGAGGCGCTTAATTTGCTCAAAGGCCTTAATATTTTAAGTCGTTAGCGGCGGTACGCTCTAGTTGCGCGGCCACGCTGCGAGCCAAACAAGCACGCCTAAGCTGCCAATGACCCAGCTCACTAAAGGCGCCTCACCCAACATCGTGGGGCTTCGGCCATCTAGCCCGGCGAGTACGAATGCAGAGATTACCAGCGCACCGCCGACGCCGGCAGCAAAGCTGCGGCGGCCGTTTTGTCGAACTTCCTGTTGCAGGGCATGAAGTTGGCTGTGTTGCGTGTCAATATGTTCACGTGTTTTCCCTACCTCTATTAACGCTTGGTCGACACGCCGTGGCAGCGTAGGCAACACCTCTCCCCAATGCGGAAGTTCGCGGCGAAGATTTTTAATAACCGCTTGTGGGCCTACTTGTTCGCGCATCCAGCGCTCAAGATAAGGCTTGCCGGTATCCCAAAGATCGAGTTCGGGGTAGAGCTGGCGCCCCAGTCCCTCAATGGCCAACAGGGTTTTTTGTAAGAGCACTAGTTGCGGCTGAATTTCCATTTTAAAGCGGCGGCCGGTTTGGAATAACCGCATCAATAAGGCACCGAGCGAGATTTCTCCCAGCGGGCGCTCAAAAATGGGCTCGCATACCGTGCGCATGGCGGCCTCGAATTCATCGACGCGCGTATCTGCTGGAACCCAGCCGGACTCAACATGAAGTTCAGCTACCCGGCGATAGTCGCGGTTGAAAAAGGCGAGAAAGTTATCGGCTAAGTAGCGGTGATCAACGGGGCTTAATGATCCCATAATGCCGAAATCAACGGCGACGTAACGGGGGTCGGCCGGGTTGCGAATGTCGACAAAGACATTGCCTGGATGCATATCGGCGTGAAAGAAACTATCGCGAAAAACCTGGGTGAAAAAGATTTCGGTGCCGCGCTCTGCAAGTGCTCGCATGTCCACGCCGGCGTTGTGCAAGGCCTCGATATCGCTAATTTGCACGCCATAAATACGCTCCATAACCATGACCCGGCGGCGCGTGGCTGACCAGTGCACTTCTGGGACATAGAGCAAGTCGGAATCACGAAAGTTGCGCTTGAGTTGCGAGGCATTAGCGGCCTCACGCATTAAATCAAGCTCATCATGCAGTGTGTTGTCGAACTCTTGAATGACTTCAACAGGACGTAGGCGATGGCCTTCGCTCCAATAGCGTTGGGCCAGGCGGGCAAAGGTGTAAAGCACGCGGAGGTCTCGATCAATCGCGCTTTCAATACCGGGGCGTACGACCTTAACAATGACATCTTCGCCCGTGTGCATACGGGCGGCATGCACTTGAGCGATCGACGCGGAGGCCATCGGCTCTGATTCAAAGTGCGCAAACCAAGCATCGAGGGGTTGTTGGTATTCCGCCTCAATAATGCGGCGAGCCTCACTCCCAGGAAACGGCGGCACGCGATCTTGCAGTCGCGCAAGCTCGGCGGCGATATCTGCCGGCAATAAATCACGCCGGGTAGAAATAATTTGCCCAAACTTAACAAAAATTGGCCCGAGATCTTCGAGCGCTAGCCGAATTCGCTCCGCGCGGGGTTGCCGATAGCGCCGAAACCAGCGCCATGGCATAAACAGGCGGAGAAATCGAAATGGCCGAAACCAACGGGTCGCGAAAAGGATTTCATCAAGCCCATGACGCAGCAGCACGTAATTAATTTGGGCAAGCCGAATAAGCAAACGCGGGCGCAGCATCATGATGAAGGCTCCGAGGGCTCGCGCCGTTCCAGTCGCTTAAGCCGTGCCTCCAGTCGATCAACATCCTCTTGGATTTGGTCAACCGCCGTTAAAAAATGATTTGCCTCGGCACCGGTGGGCAGCCAACGCCGCTCCTCAGTGGCTAGTTCAGCAATGTTCTCTAACAGCGCCCGAGCACTGCGCTCACTCCACGCGCGTCCAGCGCGCGCTCCTTGGCCTAGACGCGCGGCGAGTGTATCGCCAACCAAGCGACTAAGCTGAGCTTCCATGTCGACGTTAAGATCAGAGAAAATGCTGCGAACTTCTTGTATCGTGCCGATATCTCCATGAAAAGAGACATCTCGACTGCGTCTGCCTCGGGACAGCGCTAAACCGGTTAAACCCGCTAGCGAGGCCTCGAGTAATGCATCGCAGTCGCTCATATCGGTATCGTCGCTAATGAGCGTAAGCCCTTCGCTATCAAAACAAATTCGTAGCGCAAGTGACGGATCGGTAAGGCGCAGACCTAAGTCACGCCCACTCAGTACCGCTAGACGCTCAGCAGACTCGGGGTCAAGGCTGAGGATGCGATTAATGCCCTGCTCTATGGGCGTGAGCGGTAGCCACTCAGTAGACATGGCCGTAGTGCAGCGCCACGATGCCGCCACTTAGGTTGATATAGCCACAGTCTTCAAATCCGGCGTCAATCATCATGGATTGCAAAGTCTCCTGGTCGGGGTGCATACGAATGGATTCCGCTAGATAACGATAGCTCTCGGCATCACCCGCGACCCATTTGCCCATTAGCGGCAGCAGACGAAACGAATAAAGGTCGTATAACGGCTGAAGTGGTTTTAGATAGAGTGAGGAGAACTCTAAAATTACCGCTCGACCGCCCGGGCGCAATGTCTCACGCATGGCATCGAGCGCGCGCGGTATTCGGGTAACGTTTCGAAGCCCGAACCCCATGCTGATGCGGTCAAACGAGCGTGACGGAAATGGCAGCTGCTCGGCATCGGCCAGCACGTATTCCAGCGAGCCGACACGTCCTTCGTTGAGAAGACGGTCCCGGCCTTGCTCTAGCATTTCGCGATTAATATCCGAAACGAGCACATAACCATCACGCCCAACCGCTTCGGCAAGGCCAAAGCTTAAGTCACCGGTGCCAGCCGCAAGGTCTAATACCCGTTGACCGGGGCGGGCGTTAATTAAGCGCAGTGTTTGTTGTTTCCATAGCCTATGGAGGCCCGCTGACATCAGGTCATTCATTAAGTCATAGCGACCCGCCACAGAACTAAACACGGCGCCAACGCGCTGCGCCTTCTCCTGCGCAGGCACCCGCTCAAAGCCAAAGTCTGCCTGCTCGTGGTGGGGGTCATTCGTTGCCGTCATTCGCTAGCGCCTCCTGCGCGTGAATGCCCAGCGGCCTTTAGCTCGTCCAAATAGCGTTGCCAGTAGTGATCTTGATGGGCGCCCAAGTCGTAGAGCAGATCCCAAGTATAAAGACCGGTGCTATGACCATCGTCAAAGTGGATGCGAAGCGCGTAATGCCCCACCGCCTCAATCTGGCTGATGCCAACGTTCTCTTTGCCGACTTGGAGTATGGCCTGACCAGGCCCATGGCCACGAACTTCGGCGGACGGCGAGTAGACACGCAAATACTCAGCACTCAGGGAGAAGGTCTGATCGTTGGCATAGACCAACTCCAGCACACCAGAGCCTCGATGAAGGCGGACATCTTGCGGGATATGGCCTGTGTTTTTACGCTCGGGTCGTTCCATTAAATTCTCACAAAATATACCGGCTAAGATCTTCGTTATCGGCTAAGTCGGCAAGCTGGGCGTCAACATAGTCCGCGTTAATACTGATTTGTTCACCATTACGGTCAGGCGCGCGATAGGAGATTTCTTCGAGCAATCGCTCCATGACCGTATGCAGACGCCGAGCACCGATGTTTTCGGTGCGCTCATTGACCGCCCAGGCAACTTCAGCAATGCGGGCAACACCGTCAGCCGCAAACGCTAGCGTCACCCCTTCAGTCGCAAGCAAGGCTTGATATTGGCGCACGAGCGAGGCATCGGGCTCGGTCAGTATGCTGACAAAATCAGCCACGCCAAGAGAATCGAGTTCGACCCGAATGGGTAAGCGGCCCTGTAGCTCTGGGATGAGGTCAGAGGGCTTGGAGACGTGGAAGGCGCCCGAGGCGATAAACAAAATATGATCGGTATTTACCATTCCGTGGCGCGTTGACACGGTGCTGCCTTCCACAAGCGGAAGGAGATCGCGTTGGACGCCTTCGCGAGAAATATCACCACCGCCGCTTTGCTCGGCACGCTTTGCGACCTTGTCGATTTCATCAATAAAGACAATGCCACTTTGCTCAACCGCCTGAATGGCTTGTTGTTTTATCTCTTCCTCATTCACAAGCTTAGCGGCTTCTTCATCTCGCAAAACTCGCCACGCATCGGCAATCCGTAACCGTTTACGTTCGTTCTTTTGCCCGCCTAAATTCTGGAACATGCCTTGGAGCTGGCTTGTGAGCTGCTCCATACCTGGGGGTGCCATGATATCCATGCCGGCTTGTTGGCCGCGGACATCAATATCGATTTCACGATCATCAAGCTCGCCTTCACGGAGTTTTTTGCGCATTTTCTGACGCGTACTCTCCAGGCTTTCATCCACCTCACCACCTTTTGCTTGCGGCAGTAGTGCATCAATAATGCGATCTTCCGCGGCATCATCGGCACGATGGGTTTGGCGTGCCATGGCTTGCTCACGCACCATCTTGATAGCGTTATCAGTGAGATCACGAATAACCGATTCGACATCGCGGCCGACATAGCCGACCTCGGTAAATTTGGTTGCTTCAATCTTAATAAAGGGGGCATTGGCTAAGCGCGCCAAACGCCGCGCAATTTCTGTTTTACCCACGCCGGTAGGCCCAATCATCAAAATGTTTTTCGGCGTAATTTCTGGGCGTAGGCCGGGCTCGACCTGCAGGCGGCGCCAACGATTGCGCAGCGCGCTCGCGACGGCCCGTTTGGCATCGGCTTGGCCGATAATGTGTTTATCGAGCTCTTGGACAATCTCTCGTGGCGTCATTTCGCTCATCAGGCGGTCTCTTCCCCCAGCGTCTCAATCGTCTGGGTATGGTTGGTGTAAATACAAATATCGGCGGCAATGCCAAGGGCGCGCTCAACGATGTGCGTTGCTGATAGATCGGTTTCAGCCATGAGGCCCTGAGCTGCAGCTTGGGCAAAGCCAGCGCCAGAACCAATTGCCATTAAGTCGCGTTCTGGCTCAACCACATCGCCGTTGCCTGAGATCATCAGCAGGCTGTCGCGATCGGCGACCATAAGCAATGCTTCAAGCCGACGTAAGGCTCGGTCTGAGCGCCAGTCTTTGGCCATTTCAACCGCAGCGCGCGTAAGCTGACCCCGGTAGCGTTCAAGCTGGCCCTCAAACCGCTCAAACAGAGTAAATGCATCTGCCGTACCACCGGCAAAGCCTGCTAATACTTGATCATGAAACAGTCGCCGAACCTTGCGCGCATTACCCTTCATAATGGTATCGCCAAGCGTTACTTGGCCATCGCCGCCTAATGCCACTTGGCCGTGACGACGAACGGCGAGAATGGTGGTTCCACTAAATTGCTGCACGAATGCTCTCCAAGCGTTGCTACTTTGGCATTCTAACGTAGCCGACCGGGCTTGCGGTCATTTGCGCCGTGCGCGCGGATGCGCTTTGTCATAGACCTCAGCGAGGTGCTGAAAATCCAAATGCGTGTAAATTTGTGTTGTGCTGATGTCGGCATGGCCTAAAAGCTCCTGGACGGCTCGCAAATCCCCGCTGGATTCAAGCAGGTGGGTGGCAAATGCATGCCGCAGCATATGCGGATGCACCGGTTGATTGAGGCCACGTTGCTGTGCGAGTTGATTGAGCCGCTGCTGAATGCTTCGATGCGATAGACGCCTGCCGCGACGACTGACAAAAAGCGCGCTCTCATTAACTCGCGCGACTTGATTACGGACGTTAAGCCACGCGCTAATCGCCTCGCGCGCGCTTCGCCCGACGGGCACCATTCGGGTTTTCGCGCCCTTGCCCACCACGCGAATGGCTTCAGGTGTACCCGCTAAATCAGCAGCATCAAGACTAGCAACCTCAGCCAAGCGGAGGCCGGCGCTATACACAAGCTCAAACAAGGCACGATCTCGCAGCGCTAAGCTATCCGGGACATTGGGTGCATCCGCCGGGGCATCTAAGAGCCGCGCGGTGGTATCGACATCTAACGTTGCTGGCAAGCGCCGATGCTGGCGCGGCGCGCTAATGTCGGCTGCTGGGTCGTGACGAGCTAATCCTTCGCGTTGGAGATAGCGATAAAAGCCACGAATGGAGGAGAGCACGCGTTGTAGGGAGCGAGGTGCGAGTCCACGACGATGCCCAGCGGCAATATGCTCTCGGACATGTTCGGCGTCGACGCGCTGCCAATCAGCAATGCCTTGGTTTTCTATAGCGCTCGCAAACGCGACGAGGTCGCGGGCATAGTGCTGGCAAGTAAGCGCAGATAGCCGGCGTTCATCGCGCAAATGCGCTAAGTATTGCTGCAAGCGTTGATTGAGCGCATCGGCGCTCAATCGGCATCTCCTGGCATCGCACGGCGCAGAACCTGGGAGACCAGAGCGCCGAGCTGGCTTAAAAAGATAGTGCCCTGCTCATCGCTGTAGCGTTCGGGGTCGCGGCTACCGATGGCAATAAAGCCTCGCAATGGCGGCTCATCGAGCGGTATGACCGCCGCTGAGCAAAGCCCCTCAGCTTGATCACCAAACACAAGCCGCAAGCGCGCCTCATCAAAAGCGCCCAGTACCGGTGTGTCGCCTGGGAAATGGCTCTCCAAGCGAACGGCATCGGCATCATCACTGGCAAGCGTCGGGATCCCTTCGCCGCTTAATGCCTGACCAATCATAACGATCTCTACAATATCGGCCCGAAAATCCTGTCTCAAACCATCGCGAAGTGCAACGAAGATGGCATCTAAATCATCCGCTGCAAGTAGCTCAAGCGTAAAGCGGTGGAGTTGTTCGGCAAGGCGGTCATTGTCACGGGCAATGTAGAGCAGCTGATCCAGACGTTGTGATAACTCTTTGGCCTCTTCACGCAACACGCCGACCTGATACTCAATGAGCGAAGTGGTGCCTTCGCCTGCGTTATGGGGAATGTCGAGCTCGGTGAGGGTGGCATGGTGACGGCGTAGTAAATCTGGATGGTCACGCAAGTAGTCGAGGACTTGGTTTTCATCCAAGCTTTCCATGCCCGCTTTAGATTCTGGTTTTTGTCTACTCATGACGCTCCTGCCGCTAGCCTACCCTCGAAAACGGCTTGCGCCGGCCCGGTCATCCAAACCGACGTTTCGTCGCCCTGCCAGTGTATCACCAGCGAGCCGCCTGAGAGATCAACTTGAACGTTGCTCTCAAGCCAACCATTGAGCACCCCGGCAACCACGGCAGCACAAGCGCCTGTCCCGCAAGCGGGCGTCTCTCCCACGCCACGTTCAAATACACGGAGACGGATATGCCCGCGATCAACCACCTCCATAAACCCGGCGTTTGCCTGTGCCGGAAAATCAGGGTGGTTTGCAATCGCTGGACCTAGGGTTGTGACCGCCGCAGTAGCGACTGACTCAACACGCATTACCGCATGAGGATTGCCCATTGAAACTGCGGCAATTGGGTAGGTCTGATCGTTAATAACGAGCGGATAGCTAAGCGCTTGTTCATTCGCGCGAAAGGGGATTTCATGTGGCGCAAGAATGGGCGTACCCATATCGACTTGCATCTCACCGTTAGCTAATCGGCTGACTCGCGTGAGCCCTGATTGGGTATGTAGTGTAAGGGGTGTTTTCTCGATCAGCCCCTCGTTATATAAAAACTGCGCGAGGCAACGAACCCCGTTACCGCAATGCTCAACTTCGCTGCCATCAGCATTCCAAATTCGATAACGAAAATCGGCATCGGCGCGCGCACTTGGCTCGGCCATTAACACTTGATCACAACCAATCCCTAAACGCCGGTCAGCGAGCCAACGAATTTGCTCGCTGGATAGCGCGAGCGACTGGCGCACGCCGTCGATGACAACAAAATCATTGCCAAGCCCCTGCATTTTGACAAACCGAAAGTTCATTGCCTGTCCAATAAATGCTCGCCGCGCCATAAATCGCTCAAGGTTTCGCGCTCGCGGATCAAATGTGCCTGCTCTCCATCAATTAATACTTCAGCCGGCCGAGGCCGAGCGTTGTATTGCGATGACATGGAAAACCCATACGCACCGGCATCAAAAATGGCTAATAACGAATCCGCGGCGAGTGCAAGCGAGCGTTCACGACCTAAAACATCAGCGCTCTCGCACACCGGTCCGACCACATCATAAACGCGCGGCTCGGCGTCAACGGGCGTTAGCGTTTCGATACGCTGCCAGGCGTCATATAGAGCGGGCCGAATAAGATCGGTCATTGCCGCATCGACAACAGCAAAATTACGATGTCCGGGCTTGAGATATTCCACTTGCGTGAGCAAGACCCCAGCCTCACCCACGAGGGCCCGGCCGGGTTCCATGAGAAGGCGTTGTGGGCGGCCCTTAAGCAGCGGCTCGAGCCGCTTTGCAAGCGCGGCTGGCGTTGGTGGCTGCTCGTTGTCATAACGAATGCCAAGACCGCCACCAATATCGAGGTGTGCGAGATTTATTCCAGCGGCTTCAAGCCGATCGACAAGTTCGAGGCTACGCGTCAGCGCATCAGCTAGCGGCTCAAGCTCGGTGAGTTGCGAGCCAATGTGAAAATCTAGGCCGGTAACGCGAATTCCTGACAGCGAGGCGGCTTGTTGATACACCGATTCAGCGCGATGAATATCAATACCAAACTTATTCTCTTTCAGTCCGGTAGAAATATACGGATGCGTGCGGGCATCAACATCAGGGTTGACGCGCAGTGATATTGGCGCCTGCGTACCCAAGCGGCAAGCCACTGCGTTGAGGCGCTCAAGCTCAGCTTCCGATTCGATATTAAAAGCAAGAATGCCAGCCTTAATTGCTTGTTCGATTTCTGCTTCGCGCTTGCCAACGCCAGAAAAAACAACCTTTTCCGGATCGCCGCCAGCGGCCAGAACACGGGCAAGCTCACCGCCAGAGACAATGTCAAAACCGCTGCCTAGGCTCGCGAGTAGCTGCAGGATGGCTAAACTGCCATTGGCCTTTACCGCATAGCAGATTAAGTGCTCATGGTTAGCAAAGGCGGCATCATATGCGCGCCAAGCCTCTTCAATGCTTGCTTGCGAATACACATAAAGCGGCGTTCCAAAACGCGCAGCTATGGCATCAAGGGCACAGCCTTCCATGAATAATCGCCCTTCGTGGCGTGCTGTGCTCATGGGCTTGTCTCTTGCTCTGCTGTCTCTGCTTGCTCATCGGGCAAGTACAGATCACCTTTGACCCCGCAGCCAACCAGCCCCAACAGAGCGATCAGCAGCAGATAGCTTGTGATGGTTTTGCCTATGCGCATGTTGCCCTCTGCGTCGCTCTGTATCATTTAATCACTCAGTATACCGGCTGTCGCCAACGTTTTCGGCCCCCCCTTGCTGCGGTAGGCTGATTGTTCTCGAATATTGAACAACACAAGGGATCAACATCATGGCCGAGGAATTACTCAACGCGGTTGAAATTGGGCCATCTGAGGCGCATGCCAGTGTTATTTGGCTGCATGGATTAGGTGCAAATGGGCATGATTTTGAGCCAATCGTGCCAGAGCTCGGCCTGCCCGCACAGGCCGCGGTGCGGTTTGTGTTTCCGCATGCACCGGTGCGCCCGGTGACGTTAAATGGCGGGCTGACGATGCCGGCCTGGTATGACGTTTACGGTTTAACGGCGGGTACGCCTCAGGATGAGCCGGGTTTGGATGCGGCTGCGAGCTGGATTTCTGCACTTATTCAGCGTGAGGCCGAACGCGGCGTGCCGAGTAACCGGCTCGTGTTAGCAGGCTTTTCTCAGGGTGGCGCAGTGGCTTTGCATAGCGGACTTCGTTACGCCGCGGGCCTAGCCGGCATTATGGGGCTATCGACCTATTTGCCGCTAAAAGATCATTTAGCACAAGCACAGGCTGCGGCTAATCGCGATACACCGATTTTTCTTGCACACGGGCGTGACGATGCGGTACTTGCTTATGAGTTAGGCCTAGCCAGTTATGAAACCCTTGAGGCGCTTGGCTATGCCGTTGATTGGCACGAATATCCGATGGCGCATCAAGTCTGCGCGGAAGAGATTCAGGCCATTGGCGAATGGCTCACCCGGGTACTTCGGCTTTAGGATTCTCGCAAACGCTCACGCGCAGCAGCGACTTGTCGGCGGACCTGCGCTGGTGCCGTGCCACCCAAATGATCGCGAGCGGCCAGCGACCCCTCAAGGGTAAGAACGCTAAATACGTCGTCTTCAATGGCCGTTGAAAATTGTTGCAGCTCCGCTAGCGTCATCTCGGCTAAATCACGACCCTGCGCTAACCCAAAGGCAACGGCTTGGCCAACAATAGCGTGGGCATCCCGAAATGCCACACCCCGGCGGACTAAGTAATCAGCGAGATCGGTGGCCGTCGCAAAACCCTCGCGAGCGGCGGCACGGGTGCGTTCGCGATTGACCGTTAAGGCCGGGATCATATCGGCAAACGCGCTTAGGCTGTCACGGAGTGCGTCAGCGGCATCAAAAAGTGGCTCTTTGTCTTCCTGGTTATCTCGGTTATACGCGAGCGGCTGACCCTTCATGAGCGTAAGCAAGGTATGCAAAGCGCCGTGCACCCGGGCGGTTTTGCCACGAACGAGTTCAGCGACATCCGGATTTTTCTTTTGCGGCATGATGGAGCTGCCGGTGCAAAAACGGTCTGGCAACTCAATGAACCCGGTCAGCGTTGAGGCCCAAAGCACGAGCTCTTCTGCCATTCGCGATAAATGCGTCATGCTAATCGCCGCTGCGGAGACAAATTCAATGGCGAAATCACGATCGGAAACCGCATCTAACGAATTGCGTGTGGGTGTCTCAAATCCTAAAGCCGCACAAGTCTGTGCACGATCAATGGCAAACGTGGTCCCGGCCAACGCGGCTGAGCCCAAGGGCATTTGATTTACCCGCGCCCGAGCATCAATGAGGCGGGCTTCATCGCGCACCAGCATTTCATACCAGGCAAGCATGTGATGTCCAAAGCTAACGGGCTGAGCCACTTGTAAGTGAGTAAAACCGGGCATGATGGTGTCCGCTTCACGCTCCGCGAGATCAACCAGCCCGCTTTGAAAATGCCGCAGTAAGGCCGTGCTCTCATCAATTGCATCTCGCAGCCACAAACGCACATCGGTGGCGATCTGATCATTTCGTGAGCGCCCAGTGTGGAGGCGTTTACCCGCCTCACCAATGCGCTCGGTCAAGCGCGCTTCGATATTCATATGAACATCTTCCAAGGCCGGATCCCACGGAAATTCACCCGCTTCAATGTCTGCATGAATGGCGGTTAAGCCATCGCTAATGGCTTTGGCATCGGCCTGATCGATAACCCCGCAGTTCGCGAGCATTTGTGCATGCGCGATTGAACCGCGGATATCTTCGCGATAAAGCCGTCGATCATAGTGTTCAGACGCTGTGAACGTGGCGACAAACGCATCGGTGGCTTCGCTAAAACGCCCGCTCCACATCCCCTTATCGCTTGCTTTGCTCATGCCTTTTCCACCCCACTGAATTGACGCCCTGAGTATATCAGGCCTGATTGATTGACTGATGGCTTTGCTGCGGTGTGACCGGTTTCGCGAAATTCGCTGCGCTGCCTTGCGCATGCTGATCAACCCCATTAACAGGAGCAAACCGATGAAAATTCTTATTGCCTGCCAGCGCCCAGCTTTACGTCACCGTTTGGCGCGATTATCGGCGACTAGCCCAGGCTGTGCTGTGAGTGCCGTACTAGAGGCGGCCGATGCCGCAATGGCTCGCCAGCAGCGTGATCCGGCGGATGTTGTGGTCATTGGTGTATCGAATGAGGCGGACTTAGCGCAGGCCGCTCGGCTCAGTAACTTGGCATCCGCGCCTGCGCTAGTGCTTGCATGCTCGCTCGAAGACCCACTGATGCCACAGCTAGAGGCTAGTGGTGTTGATTATGTCCTAGAGCACGTCCAGCCAGAGCGAATGCGTACGGCTTTGCATCGAGCCAGGCCGCTGAATGCTGTGCAGGCAGCCGCTTTGCAAGCGCCGGGTGAAGATGGCAGGCGACGGCATATTTTATGTCGGCGACGGGCAGGTTTAGGTTTAATCCCGGTGGACGACGTGCGCTATTTCATGGCGGATCAAAAATACATCACCGTTGAACATGATGACGGTGAAGATTTGATCGAGGAGTCGTTGTATCGCTTAGAAGCCGAATTTGGCCCACGCTTTTTGCGCATTCATCGCAGCGCCTTGGTTGCCCGCGATGCATTGCGCGGTATTGAGCGTGATGAGCAAGGCCGCACGCATGTCCTAGTGGATGGCAGCAGCCAGCGGTTGCCGGTCAGCCGACGCCGCTTGCCGGGTGTGAGACGTTGGCTAAAGGACGCTGCAAGTGCCGGCTAGCAGTTTCCGGACGCGCGCTCAGGCGGTATGGTTAGACCCATGCCAATGGAACACCTCCGTATTGCCACGCGCCGAAGCCCGCTTGCCTTGTGGCAGGCTGAGCATGTGGCCGCTCGGTTGCGTGCGCAGCACCCACAACTCACCGTTGAATTGGTGGGTATGTCCACTCGCGGTGACGAAATCACCGACCGCCCGCTTATGGCCGTGGGGGGTAAGGCGTTATTTGTCAAAGCCCTTGAGCAGGGAATTTTAGACGGCAAAGCCGATATTGCTGTGCATTCTATGAAAGATGTGCCAGCCAGCGTTCCGTCCACATTTGTATTGCCCGTGATTTTAGATCGAGAAGACCCGTGTGATGCGTTTATTTCGTATCACTATACGAGCGTTGATGAATTACCACTTGGCGCCTGTGTTGGCACGGCAAGTTTACGCCGTGAGTGTCAGCTGCGTGCGCGGCGACCAGATCTACTCATAGAGTCGCTTCGCGGCAATGTACAAACCCGCTTAGGTAAACTCGAGGCAGGCGATTTTGACGCCATCATTTTGGCCGCGTCTGGCCTTCGGCGTTTAGGTATGGGGGATCGCATTACCCAAGTTATGCCCGCGGAGGAAAGTCTACCGGCAGTTGGTCAAGGTGCATTGGGTATTGAATGCCGGGCCAATGACACTGAAGCTGCCGCGCTAATTGCGCGTTTAGATGACGCTGATACCCATGCGCGCGTTGCCGCTGAACGTGCGGTTAATGCCCGTCTGGAGGGCAGCTGTCATGTCCCGCTAGCCGCTTATGCGGTGTTAGAGGGTGATCAGTTATGGCTGCGGGCGCTGGTGGCAAGTCGTGATGGTCAACAAATGCTGCGTGCTGAAGGTCGTTGTCCGCGGGCCGATGGTCCGGCTCTGGGGCATGCGCTCGCCGAGGAGCTGTTGGCTCAGGGTGCCGGTGCAATCTTGGCTGAGGCCCGTTGAGCACATCACTCACCGGTTTACGCGTTTTAGTAACCCGGCCTGAAGGCCAGGCTAACGGGCTAATGGCGGCGTTGAATGCAGCAGGCGCGAGCGTTCTTCACCGTCCGGCGCTAAGGATCCAGCCACTTAACCCCCCCGCTCCTGTGTTGAGCGGCCCGATTCACTGGTTAGTGCTCACCAGCCCCAATGCCGTTATCCATGGCAGTCGGTGGCTGGATCATTATGCGCTTACACCGCAGCGCATCGCAGCGGTGGGACCCGGCACGGCACTTGCTGCAGAGCAAAGGGGTTTAGTTGTTGATGTGGCACCCTCTGTACGCGGAGGTGCTGATGATTTATTGGCAGTGCCAGATTTTTCACCGACCGCGGGAGAGCGCGTGCTAATCGTTCGCGGCCGCGGCGGACGCCGTCAGTTACAAACGGCTTTGAGTGAGCGTGGGATCATGGTAGTGGAGATGGCCGTTTACGAACGCCTAGCGGCCGCAGAAAAACTGGATATTCCGCGGCCATGACAAGAGCGCCCGCTAGCGTTTACCGTCGTCACCAGTGGTGATGGCCTGCAACATCTGCTCGGCATGGCCGATGCAGTCACGCTAAAGTGGCTATATCAAAGCCAACTGGTCACGGTGAGTGAGCGGGTTACAAAAGCGGCGCTAGCAGCGGGGTTTAACCAGCCAGTTATCGCCGATGGCGCGAGCGATCAGGCCATTGTGAACGCGATTGCCCATACCTTGGAGTAAACAATTGCATGACTGAAGAGCAAAAAAAGACCCCAGCCGAGCCCACTGAGCCGGAAGCGTCAAGTGCAACCGATGAGGCGCTCAAACCAGCGCCGCGCCGCAGTGTTGCAGGGATTATTGCGCTGTTGAGCGTGTTGGTACTTGCCGCTGCCATGGCTGCTGGTGGTTGGTGGGGCTATCAACAGCTGCAGCAACTCCATAGCGCCCAGTCAGCGCTGGCGAAACAAGCGAGCCTCGAGGCTTTAGAGCAGCGCCAGCAAATGCGTTTAGGCGAGTTAGGGGGGCGCGTTAGCAATCTTAACGAGCGGCTTGAGTCGCGTTTGCAAACATTGGCCCAAGTCGAAAATCGCATGCAAGACGAGGTGGCGGCGCGGCGCACTCTCACCGATCGCGTTGATCAATTGTTTCGGCGCATGCAATCGGAAACAGCAGATTGGCGCGAGGCAGAGGCCGCTTATCTAGCGCGCATTGCCGCGCATCGAGTGCAATTTAATCGTGATATTGGTGGCGCACTCGAGGCGTTAGAAGCCGCCGATTTGCTTTTAGCTGGACTCGGCGGGCGTGCGGTTGACCGCCGTGAGGCACTCACCATAGCGATTAACCGGCTATTAGACGCTGAGCGAGTGGATTGGCTCGGCGTTAATCGGGGCTTAGATGCGATCGCTGGCGCGCTTGATGATCTACCGCTTGCCGAAGGAATTGCACCGACGGTGACAGAGCCAGAGTCGACGACAACAGCCAGCGCCGAAAGCGCATCAGATCGCGGTTGGCAAGCCCGGCTAGAGCGGGCTTGGGAGCAAATCAAGCTAGGCCTTGGCGGATTGGTGACGGTGAGCCGCAATCGCCAAGTCGAACCCTTGCCTGATCCTGAGTCACGCTTTTTGTTGCAGCAAAATTTGCTTTTACAAATTGAAACCGCGCGGCTAGCCGCGCTACAGGGCGAAACTGCAATTTATCAGCAAGCACTCTCGCGCATTGATGAGTGGGTAAGTGCGTATTTTGATTCGGCCGCCAAGTCAGTGAATGACGTGCGCGCTGAACTCAGTGCTTTGCAGGGAATGACTGTCGTGGCCGACCGCCCCGCCATTGCGACGGTGCTTAAACCGGTGATTGAGGGGGGCGAGTCGCCATGATGCGGCGCGTATTCATTACCCTTTTATTGCTCGTTATTAGCGTGGCGGCGGCGCTGTGGTTTGAGCGCCAAGGCGGGTTTGTCATGATTCGGGTAGCAGATCTTACTCTGCAGACAAGCCTATTTGTCGCGCTAATTGTGGTGTTAGCGACAGCGGCCGTTTTCGCGATCGTTGGCCGATTATTGCGCAATGTAGGCCAGCTGCCCGGACGGTTTCAGCAGCGGATTGTGCATCGGCGAGGGCGGTTGGCCCGGCAAGAGCTCGTTGATGGCTTAATTGAGCTTGCCGAAGGCCAATATGCGCGTGCCGAGAAGCGCCTTGAGACCACTAGCGATCATGCTGTGCAGCCGCTCTTATATCATTTACTCGCCGCATTAGCCGCTCAGCGCCAAGGCGAGTGGGAGCGGCGCGATGATCAGCTGGCGGCAGCTGATGCGGCCGAGCCGCGCGCGCGCTTAGCCGTGGGTTTGGTCCAGGCGCAGCTGCAGGTCGAGGCCAAGCAATGGGAGCAAGCCCGCGCCACTTTAGGCTGGTTACGTGAGAAAGCGCCGCATAATCACCGCGTGCTGATGTTGTTAGCGCGAGCGATGCAGGCGCTTGATGATCAGGACGGTTTGGCCGCTTTGTTGCCTGAACTACGTAAGCAACAAGCGCTAAGCGACGAGGAAGTTCAGGTGATCGAAAAACGCACGTTAGTGCGTGAGTTTGAGGCCTTGGGTGAGACCCCAAGCACCGATGAACTCGCCCGCATTTGGCGTGCGCTGCCGCGGCCGCGACGGCGTGATCCAGGATTACGCGTTTGTTATGCCCGCGCATTAATAACGGCAGGCCATGATGATGTTGCTGAGCGCATGCTGCGGCGTTGGTTGGACGCGAGCTGGGAGCCTGCGCTCGTCGCCGTGTATGGCGAGCTCTCAACGACGTCAGAGCAGCAGGCCTATAAGCGCATTACGGCTTGGCTAAAAGAGCGCCCAGACGATCCGACCTTGCTGGTTGCAGCGGCCCGGCAAGCCAGTGCCTGTGCCCTGTGGGGTCAGGCGAAAAGTTTTCTTGAAGCCGCGGCTGCGCGCAGTGATGCGCCGGAGGTGGATCGGCGCTTAGCCGAACTCTATGAGCAACTCGACGAGCCCGATCAAGCGCGTGCTGCCTATCGGCGTGCGCTAGACCACCAACAAGGATGACCCGGTCGTTTGCCGGGCTTCGAGGGCGCGGTGCGCATCAGCGGCCTGAGCCAGTGGCCATTCGCCCCCTACACAAATATTGACCGCACCAGCGCGAACCACTTCAAATAAGGCGTTGGCTGACGCCTGTAATGCGGCTGGCTCGTTAATGTAATCAAAAAGCGTCGGTCGAGTTAGAAATAGCGAACCGCCAGCGGCAAGCTCACCGACTTCAATCGCAGGTGGTTTGCCCGAGGACTGACCAAAGCTCACTAACATGCCGCGGCGAGCTAAGCAGGCTAGAGAATCTTTTAGCGTATCGGCGCCCACTGAATCGTAGACCGCGGCGACGCCAGCGCCCTTAGTAATCGCGTTAACCCGCTCAACGAGGGCTTCGTCGCGATAGAGAATGGGATGATGACAACCATGGGCTTTGGCAAGCTCAGCTTTTTCAGCGCTGCCCACCGTCCCAATAACGGTCGCGCCAAGATGCCGAGCCCATTGGCAAGCAATTAGCCCAACACCGCCAGCTGCAGCATGGATGAGCACGCTATCGCCAGCGCGTACGGTATACACCTGCGCGAGCAACATATAAGCGGTCATGCCTTTGAGCATCATGGCGGCGGCTTGGGCATTGGAGAGTTCATCGGGCAAGGCCACTACACTATCGGCAGCGATCACCCGATCACTCGTGTAAGCGCCTGGCGGCCGGGCCGCATAAGCGACACGTTGGCCGCATTTGAGACCGCTAACGCCCGCGCCGACGGCAGTGATCTCGCCAGCCGCCTCTACGCCAGGTGTAAACGGCATGGCTGCCGGCTGATACACACCATTACGAAAATAAACATCGATGTAGTTAACACCAATATGGGTCTGGCGCAGACGAATTTGGCCAGGGCCAGGCTCGCCAACCTCGATTGTTTCCTGTTTTAGTGCTTCAGGTCCGCCAAATGCGTGAACACATATCGCCTCAGTCATGGTGTTTTTTCCTCTTTATCTTCAGCCATCGCCGCCTCTACACAGGCAAGTGCTGTCAGGTTAACCACGCCGCGAACGGTAACCGAGGGTGTCAGGATATGCGCGGGCCTCGACATGCCAAGTGTAATGGGCCCGATGGACACGGCATCAGTGACCGTTTTTAGCAGGTTAAAGGCAATATTTGCGGCATCTAGCGTGGGCATGATCAGCAGATTCGCTTGTCCCTCGAGGTGTGAGTTGGGGAAAATACGTCGACGAATTTCTTCATTGAGCGCGGCATCGCCGTGCATCTCACCATCGACTTCAAGACTGGAGTCACGGTCTTGAATAAGCTGCAGGGCCTCACGCATCTTTATCGCATCTTGTGCATCTGAACTACCGAAGTTGCTATGCGAGAGCAGTGCTACTTTTGGCTCCATACCAAAGCGGCGGATTTCATCAGCCGCAAGCACGGTCATTTCTGCAATTTGATGAGCACTGGGGTCTTGGTTGACATAGGTGTCACATAAAAACAGTGTCCCCTTGGGTGAAATAATGGCGTTCATTGCTGCTAAGTTACGTACGCCCGTACGCCGTCCTAGTACTTCATTCACGTAATCCAGATGCCGGTGGTACTTACCAATGGCGCCAGATAGCACCGCATCGGCTTCGCCACGGCGGACCATTAATGCGGCAATGACCGTGTTGCGGGTGCGTACAATTTGCCGCGCACGATCAGGACTGACGCCGCGCCGCTCCATAAGCGAGTGGTAGAGCTGCCAGTACGCTTTAAAGCGGGGGTCATCCTCGGGGTCGACTAACTCAAGATCCGTTTCCAGGTTCAGCCGCAGACCTAAGCGCTTAACGCGCATTTCGACGACACGCCGACGGCCAATAATAATGGGCTTGGCTAGGCTATCGTCGATGACCACCTGGATGGCTTGAAGTATCCGCTCATCCTCACCATCTCCGTAAACCACGCGTTTGGGGTTCTGGCTAGCGCGCTCAAAAAGCGGCTTCATCAGCAGGCCTGACTGGAAGACATAATCCGATAGACGTCGGCGGTAGGCAATGAAATCGGTAATAGGCCGGGTGGCAACACCACTTTCCATGGCGGCGCGGGCTACTTCGGGCGCAATGCGGGTAATTAAGCGCGGATCAAAGGGCTTAGGAATGAGGTAATCGGCACCAAAGGACAGAGGTTTGCCGCCGTAGGCCGCGACCACAACATCGGATGACTCGAGTGTGGCCAAATCGGCAATGGCACGCACGCAGGCCTTTTTCATTTCGTCATTAATGGTGGTTGCGCCCACATCCAATGCACCACGGAAAATGAACGGAAAACAGAGCACATTATTGACTTGATTGGGGTAATCCGAGCGCCCTGTTGAGATGATCGCATCAGGTTTTGCCGCGAGTGCATCCTCCGGCCAAATTTCTGGCGTTGGGTTGGCAAGTGCCATGATCATGGGTTTATCCGCCATGCTGGCAACCATTTCGCCACTCAGCACACCGGGGGCGGATAAACCAAGAAAGATATCTGCTCCGGGTAGCGCATCAGCTAATGTGCGGGCGTCGGTATCGGCGGCATAAACGCCTTTGCGCTCATCCATGTATTCTGTGCGGCCCTTATAGATGACGCCTTGGCGGTCAGTAACGATGATGTTCTCAGGTTTTAGGCCCATTGAGACGAGCAAATCAAGGCAGGCCACCGCTGAGGCGCCGGCGCCTGAGGTTACGAGTTTTACCTCCTCAAAACGCTTGCCAACGAGACGTAAGCCATTGTAGATCGCCGCTGCTGCCGTAATTGCCGTGCCATGCTGGTCATCATGAAATACGGGGATATTCATGCGCTCGCGCAGCTTCGCTTCGACTTCAAAGCACTCGGGCGCCTTAATGTCCTCGAGGTTGATACCACCAAACGTAGGCTCAAGCCGAGCAATGGTCTCAACGAGTTTATCGGCATCGGTTTCATTGATTTCAATATCGAACACATCGATGCCGGCAAACTTTTTAAACAACACACCCTTACCTTCCATGACCGGCTTGGAGGCGAGCGGGCCAATGGCGCCTAGGCCAAGCACGGCGGTGCCGTTGGTAATTACGCCCACCAAATTACCGCGAGCCGTTAAATTGGCAGCTTCACGCTCATCCTCAGCAATCGCCTCGCAAGCCGCTGCCACGCCGGGGCTGTAGGCCAGCGCTAAATCACGCTGGTTGGCTAGCGGTTTTGTCGGAGCGACTTCTATTTTGCCGGGCGTGGGATAACGGTGGTATTCCAGCGCGCTGTGTTTAAAATCCTCTGCCATGGGTCTGTGTTCCTTTGCTCAGTTTTTATTGTCTTTTGCTAAAAACTCGCTGAGTCGTTGGGTAAAGTCTGCCCTAGCTTCGGCGTGTACCCAGTGCCCAGCTTCGTTAAAGCATTCCAGTTCAGCCGTCGGGAAAAACGTTTTTATGGCCCGACGACCCTCATCCTCCACATAGTCTGATGCCCCGCCATACATAAAATAGGCGTTTCCCTGCCAGGCGGCGGCCGTCATCGTTGGCCAGCCCTCTAGAACACCGAGTTGATCAGCCAAAATCGAAAGCGGCAACCGCCACTGCCAGCCTTCATTGCTGTGCTCTAGGTTGGTGAGCAAAAATTGCCGCACCACTGGCTCAGCAATGTCTTTGGCAAGCGCGGCATCGGCATCACGACGATCTCGCAACGAGGCTAAGTCCATGGTCTCCATCGCTTGAATAATACCGCCATGCTCATGCGCGTGGTCATAGGCGATTGGTGCGATGTCCACCACTGCAATTTTAGCCACTCGATCAGGAGCGGTTAAAGCCATTGCCATTGCTACTTTACCGCCCATGCTATGTCCGACTACATGGGCCTTGGTAATCCCCTTGGCTTGCAATAGCGCCACAACATCAGCAGCCATATCACGGTAGTCCATCCGCGGGTGATGCGGCGAGCGGCCGTGGCTGCGTAAATCTGGCAAGATTACTTGGTAGGCGGTTATAAATGCGGGCGTAATACCACGCCAATTATTGCCGGCACCATATAGCCCGTGCAAAAACACCAATGCCGGCGCAGCGTCATCGCCACTGATTTGATGAGCGAGAGGGACGGTTTCACTCATGCGGATAACTCAGCCGATGGGCTAGTGGCCAATTGTTGGAGTTGCTGCATAACAACGCCGAGCATGGCGGTGTCGGGCTGGGCGGCAGCGCAGACTTGCTCCACGGTTTGCCGAAACGGCTCAATGCGCTCAGCCTGTTGCTCGGCCCAAGCATTAAGGCATTGGTCTGGATCGTCGCCAGGGGTCTCGGCCAGGATAGTTTGCGTGAGATGACGTTGTTCATCATGCAACGCCTCTAATAGGCCATCGCGATAACGCGCCTGCCAATCATCCGCCGGAGTGAAGGTGTTGAGCAGCTCACGATACCCCCCCAAGCCCAGCACCTCGGCGGCGCCGAAATGCACGCGGGCAGCATCTTCGAGTTTGGCCATGCTATTTTGCGCGGCTTCACTAATATCCAACGCCAAATACAAACTCGGCAATCGGCTAATGTGTGATGCGAGTGCCTCGGGAACGCCGGCGGCCTGATGTTTGTCTTGTTTTGCTTGAAGCCGGGCATGATCCGATGCTGATAATAGCGTGGGCAAGGCACGCTCAAGCGTTTCTATGGCGGTATGCCGCGAGGCAATATCCGCTGGCGCCGCAATTGGGCCAGTTTGGCGGCGCAATAACCATAGAGTGGCGCGCTCTTGGAGCTCGCAAAGCGCACCTAGAAGCTGATACTGGTGGGCGGCATCGATTTGATTATCGAGGGCATCCACTTGGTGCCATAGTGTGCGGAGTGCATAGATATCGCGCGCCGCCAGATAGGCCCGAGCCACTTCGGCCAAGCTGGCACCGGTTGTCTCTGTCATACGCATTAAAAAGGTCGCGCCCATGCGATTGAGAATGTGATTGGCCAGATTCGTGGCGATTATTTCACGCCGTAGCGGATGGCAGTCGATTCGTGCGCTAAATCGCTCACGCAATGGTTGCGGAAAGTAGCTCAGCAAATCGGCAAGATTTTCTTCGCCGTCGACTAAATCGGATTCAAGCAGCTGCTCAAAGCTATGTATCTTGGCATAGGCTAAGACGATTGAGAGTTCAGGACGCGCAAGCCCAAGGCCCTGTTGTTGGCGCTCGGCGAGTGTTTCGTCATCGGGCAGTTGTTCAACCGCGCGATCAAGCCGCCCGGCGCGCTCGAGTAAACGCATGTAGCGAGTTTGCTCGGTAATCTGTCCGGCCGAACGCTCTACCATTAGGCTTAAGCCTTGCGTTTGGCGGTAATTATTGGCCAAGACATGATCAGCGACTGCATCGGTCATGTCGGCTAAAAGACGATTGCGCTGTTTGACCGTTAAATCACCGTCATCAACGACGCCGTTCATGAGAATTTTAATATTGACCTCATGGTCGGAGCAATCCACGCCGCCTGAGTTATCAATTGCATCACTATTCACTTTGCCACCGGTGAGTGCAAAAGCGATGCGGCCCAGTGGTGTGACGCCTAGATTGCCGCCCTCGCCTATGACCTGACAGCGAAGCGCTTCGGCATCGACGCGGAGGTTATCGTTGCCTTTATCACCAACATCGGCGTGGCTTTCTTGTGCTGCCTTAATATACGTGCCAATCCCGCCATTCCAGAGCAGATCAACCGGTGCGCACAAAATTGCGCTAATGAGCTCAATTGGCGTTAGGCGTTCGCTGTTAATACCAAGGGCGGCTTGGGCGTTCGCTGACAGGCGAATGGATTTTGCGCTGCGCGGCCATATTCCGCCGCCCTCAGAGATGACGCCCGCATCATAATCGTCCCAGCTCGAGCGGTTTAATGAAAACAACCGCTCACGCTCGGCATAACTGCGCTCGGCATCGGGGTTGGGGTCAATAAAGATATGTCGATGGTCAAAAGCCGCTACTAAACGCGTGCTGCGAGACTGCAGCATGCCGTTGCCAAATACATCACCTGACATGTCACCAATACCAACAGCGGTAAATGGCTCATGCTGAATATCGCGGCCAAGCTCACGGAAATGACGCTGAACCGCCACCCACGCACCGCGGGCGGTAATCCCCATTTTTTTGTGATCATAGCCCGTTGAACCGCCAGAGGCGAAAGCGTCATGTAACCAAAAGTGATACGCCTCGGCGAGCGCATTGGCTTCGTCAGAAAAGGTCGCTGTGCCCTTATCCGCGGCGACCACAAGATACGGGTCATCGCCATCATGCCGAATCACCTGTGGCGGCGGCATGACTTTGGCATCAACAATATTGTCGGTGAGATCTAATAGTCCGCTAATAAAGAGGCGGTAACACGCAAGCACCTCTTGGGGCTGTTCGCTGCGATCTCGGGGGAGTTGTTTACAAACAAAACCGCCTTTGGCTCCAACGGGGACGATGAGCGCATTTTTAACCATTTGCGCTTTCATAAGCCCGAGAATTTCGGTGCGATAATCCTCGCGCCGATCCGACCAGCGGAGTCCGCCACGAGCGACTTTTCCGCCGCGAAGGTGGACGCCCTCTACACGCGGTGAGCTTATAAAGATTTCATAAGCGGGAACCGGTTTGGGCACGCCGGGGATGCTATCTGGTTGGAGCTTAAATGAGACAAAATCTCGCGCTTCACCTGCCTCATTAACCCGGTAATAGTTGGTACGCAGCGTGGCAAGAATAGCCGCTAGTATGCGCCGTAAGATGCGATCTTCATCTAGGCTTGCAACGGCATCGAGTTCAGTTTCTAGTTCGCTTACCGTTTGCTTCGCTGATGGTTCATTCGCTTTGTCAGGATGAAGTCGCTGTTCGAAAAGCGCGACCAGCGCTGCCGCAATCTTTGGATTGGCGGCAAGGGTGTCTTCCATATAGGGCTGGCTATAGCCCGTGCCTGCCTGTCGAAGGTACTGGGCGTAAGCGCGCAAAATAACGATTTCACGCCATTCAAGGCCGGCCATTAAGATCAGTCGGTTAAAGCCATCATCATCGGTTTCGCCGCGCCAAATGGCGGCAAATGCTTGTTGGAAGGCATCCCGCAGCCGGCCGGCATCAAGCGCTAGGTCGGGGTCGTGTTCTAGGCCAAAGTCATGAATCCAGCAAGGCTCATCCTGTCGTGGCCGAATGGCATAGGGCCGTTCATCCACCACCCGCACACCCATGTGCTCAAGCACGGGCAACACCTCGGATAAGCTAATTGACTCGCCGGCGTGATAGAGCTTTAGGCGCAAACTCCCCTTAGGCGCTTCAAGCGGTCGATACAGGCTAATCACCAAGCCCGCATGCTGAGGCAGTGACTCTAAGCGCTCAATATCTTGGGCGGCATTCCGTGGGGTGGTGTCTTCACGGTAAGCCGCGCTGAACGCTTCGCCATAGCGGTGATGTAACTGATTACCCCGTGCTTCGCCACAATGCTCAATTAGTGCATAGGCAAGATCATCAGGCCAAGAGCGGGTGGTGGCAGCAAGCTGTGCCTCAAGTTCAGCCGCATCCACCTGCCGATCAGCGTTTTCGCTAAAGTGGATAATAAAATGAATGCGGGCTAAGACCGCTTCTGAGAGCTGGACGGTAAATTCTGAGTGAGCGCCATCAAAGGCCTCTGTGAGAATAGCTTGCATGCGCTGTCGTACCGCGGTGTCGTAGCGATCACGCGGGGCGTACACCAGACACGAGACAAAACGGCCAAAGCGGTCATAGCGCAAGAACAAGCGGACTTGTTGGCGCTCCTGGAGCTGCAAAATACCAATGGCATTGTGATGCAGCGTATCCGAGTCAATTTGGAAAAGTTCATCGCGTGGGTAGGTTTCGAGAATATGCGCGAGCGCTTTGCCAGCATGGCTATTGGCGCGTAAGCCGGCACGCGTTAAGACCGCATCAAGCTTGCGTCGTAGCAGCGGAATAATGCGCGGGTTGCGGCTATACGCGCCGGAGGTAAACAGCCCTAAAAAGCGATGCTCGCCAATCACTTTGCCTTTCTTGTTAAAGCGCTTAATCCCAACGCTATCCATATAGCCGCGGCGATGGACCGTTGAGCGATGGCTCGATTTAGTGAGCACAAGTGGATCAGGATCAAGTGCCTGTTCGCGTAAGGCTGCTGGCAGCGCCTGAAAGCTTTTAGATGCTTGTGCGCCATTGCCCTCGGTGCGCAGCAAACCAAGGCCAGTCTCATCAACTGAGGTCAGCTCGATTTGGCCTTTGCGCTGGTGTACGTCGTAGCAACGATAACCAAGGAAGGTGAAATGATCATCAAGTAGCCATTCCAAAAATGCCTCGATTTCCTGCCAATGCTCATCGTTAGCGCCCGCTGGATGTTGGCGTAAGCCATCTAAGGCGTCTTTTGCTTGGGCTTGCATCGCCGGCCAGTCATTGACCGCGACTTCGACATCATTAAGACAGGCGTTAATGCGTGTTTTAAGCGCTTTAAGTTGCTTCGCATTGCTTTGGCGATCGACTTCTAAATGAATCCACGCCTCTGGCTCGCCATGCGCTGCTGTCTGATCGCCAACGTCGGTTATCTTGTGGCGCTTATTGCGTGCGACCTCCAGCACCGGGTGGATGATGAGATGGATCATAACCCCAAGCTCGTTAATGGCCATCGACAGTGAGTCGACTAAAAACGGTCGATCGTCAGTAACAATTTGCACTACGCTGTGGGTTGACTCCCAGCCGTTTTGCTCTGGGTCTGGGTTGTAAACGTTAACGGCCGTTTTGCCTGGCCCGCGGCGTTCGCCGAGAGAGCAATGTGAGAGTGCTGCGCCGTAGAGGTTCGCAATCTCTGCGCTCGCAAAATCCTCGGTCGCAACCGCAGCATAGTAATGGGATAAAAAATCCTTAATAAGCGGCGCCTCAGCAGCTGGCCAGCGTTCCTGCGCGCGCTCTAGCAAGGCATTTAAATGCTGACTGCGACGGGGGTCGGCCTGTCTCATGCGGGCATCTCCTCAGGCAGACGAAACGCTACACCTGCCATGTTATAGCCTACGCCAGAGCCAATCAGTGTGACTAACTCGCCGCCGCTCACCTGAGCGCTTGTGATGGCATGATCCAGCGCGATTGGGACGCAAGCCGAGCCAGTGTAGCCGTAGCGATCCATGAGCTTAGGCGCCCGTTCGCTCGGGATCGCTAATGACTCACATACTTGCTGAATACTCTGTGCGTTGACTTGGGTGAATATGGCCAAATCAATATCAGCCATTTCGAACTCGCCTTGCTTTGCTAAGCGATGCATGAGTTTTGGCCATTCCAATTCGTTGAGTTCTGGTGGATAACGCTTTTCAAGGTGGACTTGGGTGCGGCCGGCCGTTACCGCTGCATGACTCGCGGGCTCACGCGCGCCTCCCGCGGTAATCCCCCAATAATTGGCATAAGCGCCATTCGCTAGAAAGGCGCTTGCGCATAGGCCGGGGGCGTTGGTTTTTGCCTCGACAATGGCAGCCCCAGCGCCATCACCATAAAAAAACAGCATCGGATCATTAGCATCCGCCAGACGATGCATTAAATACGCCCCGACGACTAATACGCGATTGAGCGTGGGGTTGGTTTGGATGAGGCCGGCGGCACTGGCAAGCGCGGTTGGGAAAGAGGCGCAGGCGCAGCTGACATCGAAGGTGCCCGCGGCCTTGGCACCCAATTTTTCTTGTAAGATCACGCTTGTAGCGGGCGTGATTTGATCGGGCGTATCGGTGCCAAGAATAATTAAATCAAGGTCGCTCGCTTGGCAGTTCGCGCGTTCAAGCGCTTGCTTGGCAGCGGTGGCCGCTAAGTCGGATGTGGTGGTGCCAGGGGCGGCCCAGTAGCGCTGTTTAATGCCCGAGTTTTCCTCAAAGCGGTCAATGAGCTCAGGGCGCTCGTGGCGAGCAAAACGCTCACGCAGCTCGTCGTTACTGACAAGGCGCTCTGGAAGGCAGCGCCCTGTGGCAACAACGGTCGCGGTTCTGCTCATGTCACCTCAGCGTTTTTTCTTTGGAATGTAGAGATCCGTTAGTGTGCCAGCCGCCGCTTCGGCTGCCATTCCCACCGTCTCCGAGAGCGTCGGGTGCGGGTGGATTGTTAAGCCAATATCGTGCATGTCGGCGCCCATCTCAATGGCAAGGCCGACTTCGGCGATCAAATCACCGGCGTTTGGTCCGATAATGCCGGCGCCAACCACTTGCTCGGTGTCACGATCAAAGATGAGCTTGGTAATGCCCTCATCACGGCCTATCGCCAACGAGCGGCCATTAGCGGCCCAAGGGAAGCTCGCAATCTCAACATCTAGGCCGTCAGCCTTGGCCTGCTCTTGGGTTACCCCAACCCACGCCACTTCAGGGTCGGTATAGGCAACGGAGGGAATAACGCGGGCATCAAACGCACTCTTTTCGCCGGCAGCGACCTCCGCGGCGACTTTGCCCTCATGAACCGCTTTGTGCGCGAGCATCGGCTGGCCGATTAAGTCGCCAATTGCAAAAATATGTGGGATGTGGGTCCGCATTTGCGCATCGGCTTGTATACAGCCGTTATCGAGCATGCTGACTCCCGTGGCCTCAAGGTTAAGTAAATCGGTATTAGGCCGTCGGCCCACCGAGACTAAAACCCGATCAAAGCGATCTTCAGCCGGTGCTTTATCGCCTTCCAGCGCAACCGTTACGCCTTTGTCATCGGGTTTTACTGCGGCCACTTTGGTGTTGAGAAAGACATTGGCATAGCGCTTATCGATCAATTTCTTATACGGCTTAACGATATCCGGATCGGCACCGGCCATCACGCGATCAGCAAGTTCAACCACGCTAATCTCGCTGCCTAGGGCGTGATAGACCGATGCCATCTCTAGACCAATAATACCGCCACCGACCACTAACAGGCGTTTGGGGATTTCCTCAAGCTCAAGGGCGTCGGTGGAATCCATGATCCGGGGGTGGTCAAGGTCGAACCCAGGGGGGGCGACCGGACGTGAGCCCGCCGCGATAATGGCATTAGCAAAGGTAATGCTGCGCTCACCATCCTTGGTTGTGACTTTAAGGTGATAGTCATCAACAAACTGAGCGGGGCCGGTAATGACCTCAACGTCACGCTGCTTGGCAAGACCGACTAGGCCGCCGGTGAGCTTGCCGACAACGCTAGATTTCCATGCCTCAAGCTTTTTTAGATCAATTTTTGGCTTACCAAATTTGATGCCGTGATCCGCAAAAGATTCCGCCTCATCGATGACCTTTGCTGCATGCAAAAGCGCTTTAGAAGGGATGCAGCCGACATTCAAGCAAACGCCGCCCAAATTAGGGAAGCGCTCGATGAGGATCGTTTTTAAGCCTAGGTCAGCGGCACGAAATGCCGCGCTATAACCTCCGGGACCAGCCCCGATAACCACCACATCGCAGTCGGCATCGGCGGGTGCTGATTCTGCTGAGGCCGTGGGTGCTTTTTCGCTAGCAGCAGAGGGTTCTGTGGGTGCGCTGCTTTGGTCGCTCGCGTGCGTTTCTGTGGTATCGCTAGCCTCTTCGGGCACGGCGGTGGCAATAATATCGCCTTCGGCAACCTTATCGCCGACGTTCACCTTGAGTGTCTCAATGATGCCATTAAACGGCGCAGGCACTTCCATGGTCGCCTTATCGCTCTCAAGCGTAATCAGCGATGCCTCGGCTTCAATTGAGTCGCCGGGGGCCACGAGCACTTCAATGATTTCCACCGCATCAAAGTCACCAATGTCGGGGACGCGGACTTCTTTGGCTTGTGACATGAATCGCGATCCTTTGAGCGTTAGAGGATAAGGCGGCGCAAATCACTCAATACGCCGGTTAAGTAGGCGCTAAAGCGAGCGGCTGCGGCGCCATCAATCACCCGGTGGTCGTAAGACAGGCTCAGCGGCAGCATAAGCCGCGGTGCAAACTCACTCCCATTCCAAATGGGTTTCATTGATGATTTTGAAATGCCCAATATGGCGACTTCAGGCGCATTGATAATGGGCGTGAATGCCGTACCACCAATGCCGCCAAGGCTTGAAATACTAAACGTTCCGCCTTGCATTTCGCTAGGCCCCAGTTTGCCATCACGAGCCTTCGTTGAGAGTTCGCTTAAGTCAGCGGCGATCGCATATAGGCCCTTTTGGTCGGCATTTTTGATGACCGGTACGACTAAGCCTTGGGGGGTGTCGACAGCAACGCCAATGTTGATGTAGTGCTTGCGAATCAGAGCCGCCTCATCACGACGTAGCGAGCTATTGAAATCAGGAAATTCAGTTAGCGCTGCGGCAGCGGCTTTCACCATAAACGCAAGGGGTGTGAGCTTAACGCCGGCATTTTCTGCCGCGGTTTTTTGCTCCTTGCGAAAGGCCTCAAGTTCAGTGATATCAGCTTCATCAAACTGAGTGACATGCGGGATGTTTAACCAGCTGCGATGAAGATGCGGGCCAGATAGGCGTTTAATGCGCGGTAAGTCGATTTCTTCCACCGGCCCAAACTTGCTGAAATCCACCTCAGGAATCGCTGGGATGCCGGCACTGCCGGTTGCTGCTGCGGCGGGCGCAACACCGCCCGAGTCCATTACCGATTTGACAACGGCCTGCACATCTTCGCGGGTGATTCGGCCTTTAGGGCCACTACCGCTGACTTGATCCAAGGCAACTCCAAGCTCACGCGCAAAGCGCCGTACCGATGGCCCGGCATGCGCTAAGCGTTGCGTGTCAGCATTCAGCGGGGTTTGTGCAGCTGTCGTGGCGGCGGGTACTGCGGCTTGGACGGGTTCAGTCGGCTCAGGCGGTTCAGCCGGCTCAGGAGCTGGCGTCGTTTTTTCTGGTTCCGGTGCTTGTTCAGGCTCAGCAGCGAATTGAGCCGCCGCATCGTCGCTCACTTCCACCTGTGCGACCGTTGTGCCCTCTGCGACCTTATCGCCGGGCTTGATCAATATCTCTTTGATGACACCGCCGAAGGGAGCGGGCACTTCCATGGTTGCCTTGTCGCTCTCAAGCGTAATCAGCGAGTCTTCGGCCTCGACGCGATCGCCAGGGCCGACCAATACTTCAATGACGTCCACCGCATCAAAATCGCCAATGTCTGGGACGGTGATTTCTTTGACCTCTGCCACGCAAATTCCTCCTGCGCCCAAGCCTTAGACGGTGCTTGGGTTGGGCGCGTCGATGTCGATGTTGTATTTGGCGATGGCCTTGCTGACTTGATCAGGTTTGATGACGCCGTCATCGGCCAGCGCTTTGAGTGCCGCGAGCGTTACGTAGTGGCGATCAATCTCAAAGAAGCGACGCAGGTTCTCGCGTGTATCAGAGCGGCCGTAGCCATCCGTGCCCAGCACTGCAAAGGTGCGATCGAGGTAAGGACGAATCTGGTCCGGGAAAGCCCGCATGTAGTCAGTTGACGCCACCGCAGGGCCTTCATGGCCCTCAAGGCATTGGCGGACATAGGGGACCCGAGGTTGGTCTTGTGGATGCAGCAAATTCCAGCGCTCACACTCAATGCCATCGCGGCGCAACTCGGTAAAGCTAGGACAGCTCCAAACATCGCTATCGATGCCCCAATCCGATTTGAGCAGCTCCGCGGCGGCCATCACCTCAATTAAAATGGTCCCAGACCCCATGAGCTGGACGCGTTTTTTGCCACGGCCGCCTTTTTGCAGCAAATACATGCCGCGACGGATACCCTCTTCGGCGCCTTTCGGCATCGCAGGCTGGTGATAGTTTTCATTCATCATGGTGATGTAGTAGAAAACGGATTCTTGCTCCTGGTACATCCGCCGCATGCCATCTTGAATGATGACGGCCATTTCATAAGCGAATGTGGGGTCGTAGGAAATGCAATTTGGGATGGTGGCGCTTTGCAGGTGGCTGTGGCCGTCTTCGTGCTGTAAGCCCTCGCCGTTCAGCGTGGTGCGGCCTGCGGTGCCACCCATTAAAAAGCCCTTCGCTCGCATATCGCCAGCCGCCCAGGCCAAGTCGCCAACACGCTGGAAGCCAAACATTGAGTAATAGGCATAGAACGGAATCATCTCAACGCCATGATTAGCGTAAGCGGTTGCCGCAGCAATCCAGCTCGACATGGCGCCCGCTTCATTGATGCCCTCTTGTAGAATCTGACCTTTTTGGTCTTCGCGGTAGTACATCAACTGATCGGCATCTTGTGGCTCATAGAGCTGGCCGTCGTGGGCATAAATACCAATTTGGCGAAACAAGCCCTCCATGCCAAAGGTGCGTGCTTCATCGGGAACAATCGGAACGAGCCGCGGGGCCAGTGTTTTATCGCGCGCGATAATGGAGAGTGCGCGAACATAGGCCATCGTTGTGGACATTTCGCGCTCGCCACTGTCTTTGAGTAATACGTCAAATGCGGATAGATCAGGTGCTTTGAGGGCTTTAGCTGTGACCTTGCGTTTTGGCAAAGAACCGCCGAGGGCCTCGCGGCGTTCCCGCAAGTACTGAATTTCTGGTGAATCATCAGCCGGTTTGTAGAAAGGCGCGTCAGCGACTTTTTCATCGGGAACCGGAATATGGAAGCGATCGCGGAATTCCTTGAGCGCGTTTTCTGCCATTTTCTTTTGCTGATGCGTGATGTTCTGGCCCTCGCCAGACTCACCCATGCCATAGCCTTTAACCGTTTTTGCCAAAATAACGGTGGGCTGGCCCTTATGCTCAGTCGCTGCTTTATAGGCGTTATAGACCTTGTTTGAGTCATGGCCACCGCGGTTCAAACGCCAGATATCCTCATCGGACATGTTCGCGACCATGGCTTTTAGCTCGGGATATTTCCCAAAAAAGTGCTCACGCGTGTAGGCGCCGCCTTTCGCTTTGAAGTTCTGATACTCGCCATCCACGGCTTCTTCCATGCGCCGGCGCAGCAGTCCGTTGGTATCTTTGGCGAGCAATGGATCCCAGTAAGCGCCCCAAATGACCTTAATCGCATTCCAGCCAGCGCCGCGGAATTCACCCTCAAGCTCTTGGATAATTTTGCCGTTGCCACGGACGGGTCCATCAAGGCGTTGGAGGTTGCAGTTGACGACGAAAATAAGGTTATCCAGGCCTTCACGTGCCGCCACGCCGATGGCGCCCAAGCTCTCGGGCTCATCCATTTCGCCATCGCCACAAAATACCCAAACCTTGCGATTTGAGGTATCGGCGATGCCGCGGTTATGCAGATATTTTAAAAAGCGCGCTTGATAGACGCCCATAATGGGGCCAAGCCCCATCGAGACCGTAGGAAGCTGCCAGAAATCGGGCATTAACCACGGGTGAGGATAGGACGATAACGGTTTGCCAGTCTTTGCCAGGTCGGCGCGAAAATTGTGCAGGTCTTGTTCATTTAAGCGGCCTTCAAGAAAGGCGCGGGCGTAAATGCCGGGCGCGGAATGCCCTTGAATAAAGACAAGATCGCCACCGTGATCTTCTGTGGGCGCGTGCCAGAAATGATTAAAGCCAATTTCATAGAGCGTTGCAGACGAAGCGAACGAGGCAATGTGGCCACCAATACCATCACGATCACGGTTGGCTTGGACCACCATTGCCATGGCATTCCAGCGAATAATTGATCGAATGCGGGACTCGAGCGCGCGATCACCTGGATGTGGGACCTCATGCTGAGTGGGAATCGTGTTTTGATAGGCCGTCGTCGCTTTAAACGGGAGTTGGCCCCCACGGCGGCGGGTGGTGTCGACGAGGCGCTCGAGCAAAAACTGCGCACGCTCCGGCCCCTCGTATGCGAGAACCGATTCGATAGCTTCGAGCCACTCCTGAGTCTCTTCTGGATCCGGATCGCCAGGAATGGGCATGGGCTTCATTCTTGCTGCCATCGCTCAATTCTCCTCTCGCTATTGTCTACCAGATTAGCGGCGGTTTGCCTGACTGACTAGATCGGTAAGACACGTAGGTCATTGTTGCACTGCGGAAAATTTATCTTCGCAGGACCTGTCACGCTAACGCAGGTGAATCCTGATGTCTCCCCGTTATTTGAGACTCTCAGGCACAGATAATATGACGGTAGTCATCGTTATAGCCACTCACGGGGGCGGAGATAGTCGCGGGTTAAACTCGCTTCAGGCGCGTGCTCAGGCGGCTTATAGCCGTATTCCCACCGAGCAAGCGGCGGCAGTGACATTAAAATCGACTCGGTGCGGCCACCTGATTGAATGCCAAATTTCGTGCCGCGATCATGGAGCAAATTAAATTCAACATAGCGGCCGCGACGATAAAGCTGAAAAGCGCGTTGCTGTTCGGTAAACGGATGCGCTTTACGGCGCTCGACAATCGGCAGGTAAGCATCGAGATAAGCCTCACCCACTGCCTTTGTCAGCGCAAATGATTGCTCAAAACCCCCTCGATCGTAGTCATCAAAAAACAATCCACCAATGCCACGGGCCTCATCGCGATGCGGTAAGTAGAAGTACTCATCACACCAGCGTTTAAAGCGAGGATAGAGATCATCACCAAATGGACTAACCGCATCATGCGCCACTTGATGCCAGGCAACACAATCCTCATCGAATGGGTAGAACGGGGTTAAATCAAAGCCGCCACCAAACCACCAAATGGGTTCAGCGTTATCCGCTTCTGCGATAAAAAATCGCACATTGGCATGTGAGGTGGGTACAAAAGGATTGTGCGGATGGATGACAAGCGAGACACCGAGTGCTTGAAAATGCCGTCCGGCTAATTCCGGCCGGCGTTCGGTCGCCGTTGCCGGCAGATTATCGCCGTAGACATGCGAGAAGTTAACGCCGGCTTGCTCGAACACATTGCCCTGCGCTAGCACACGGCTTCGGCCACCGCCGCCGCTCGCACGATCCCAGGCATCTTCAGTAAATTCCCCTCCGTCAAGGCTGGCTAAGGCATCACAAATCCGATCCTGCAGGTCCAGCAAATAGGCTTGCACGGCCGGGGTATCAATGAATGACATAACAAGCAGGCTCCGCAGCGTTTAAAACTCGACACCCACAGAGTGTATGCCTGAAGCCATACTCACGCCCAGCCTAAAACAATATTGGACAGGCACGTCCTTGGACCGGCATCTTAGGGGGTTCAGGGTGATGGCACCCTTGATGGATGCCGCAAAGGAGTCAGCCGTTATGACCGATCACGTTCAGTCTGCGGAACTGGATATTGATGCGCTGATGGAGGCGTCGGAATCACCCGATGCTGGCGCATTGGTGGTATTTGGAGGCACGGTTCGTCGCGCCCATGAAGGCAAAACGGTGACCGCGATTGAATATTCCGCTTATGCGCCATTGGCAGAAAAAGCCTTAGCGGAGGTTGAGGCTGCTGCTATGGAGCAGTTTGATATTCTCTCCTGCACCATCCGTCATCGCATCGGCAAGCTTGAAGTTGGCGAGCTTAGCGTGATCGTGGTGGTGCGCGCGGCGCATCGAGCGGCTGCATTCGAGGCTGGGCGTTACGCCATTGATACGCTTAAAAAGACCGCACCCGTGTGGAAGCGTGAGGCCTACAGCGATGGCACTGAGGTATATTTACAAGGCGAGTCACTCCCAGGCGCTGGGCAATAGTAATGATGAAGACTGCACTCACTGACACGCTTGGCCGGCCACTTCGTGATTTGCGGATCTCGCTGACGGATCGATGCAATTTCCGCTGTAGCTACTGCATGCCCAAAGCGCTGTTTGGGGCCAATCATGCGTTTATGCCGCGAAGTGAATTACTTAGCTTTGAGGAAATCACTCGACTCGCTCAGCTTTTCACCGAACTGGGTGTGCGTAAGCTCCGATTGACGGGTGGTGAACCACTGCTCCGACGCGATATTGATCGGCTCATCGGCATGTTAGCTGCGCTAGAGGGCGTTGAGGATATTAGCTTAACCACCAATGCCTCGATGCTGACACTCGATAAGGCCCGGGCGTTACGCGACGCCGGACTCAATCGAATCACCGTGAGTTTAGATGCGATTGATGATGCCACCTTCCAAGCAATGAATGATGTTGGTTTTCCGGTTGCTAAAGTGCTCGCTGGCATTGCGAATGCCGAACAGGCCGGGCTGACGCCAGTTAAGGTCAACATGGTTGTCCAGCGCGGCGTCAATGATCACGATTTGCTCGCCATGGCTGAGTATTTCCGTGGCACGCCGCATATTTTGCGTTTCATCGAGACCATGGATGTGGGAAGCACCAACGGTTGGTGCTTAGATCAAGTCATACCCTCAGCGGATGTGCGTGCTCAGCTGCACAATCAATGGCCACTCGAACCCGTGGATGCAAACTACCGTGGTGAGGTTGCCGAGCGATATCGGTATGCCGACGGCGCCGGTGAGATTGGTTTTATTAGCTCGGTAACGCAGCCCTTCTGCGGGGACTGCAGCCGGGCGCGGCTATCAGCGGAAGGTAAGCTTTTCACGTGTTTGTTTGCCAACCACGGACATGATTTACGCGCACCAATGCGCACGGGGGCCAGCGATCAAGATTTACGTGAGCAACTCTCTAGGATTTGGTCAGCACGCACTGATCGCTATTCCGAGCAACGCGGTGAGCACACGCAACCGATTGATAGTCGGCGCATAGAGATGTCGTATATCGGCGGTTAACGCTTAGCTTTGCGCGGCACGTATGCGTCGGCCGCTGCCCGCTTCCCGGATCTCTGAAGGCCCGCGTTGCCCGCCAAGCGGTCCTGGCAGTATCCAATCGAGTTTTGAGCCAAAGCGCCGTTGAACCTGCCAGCGTCGGGTATAGGCCCGATGCCCACTAAGGTTAGCGCTTGTTGAGACCAGCGCCTGTCCGATCGCATTGCAAAGCGCAATGACCGGTGGATGGGCAGTGACGCGCACGGCAAGTGTATCCCGGCCGCCAGTCAGTAAAGCCGGCAAACCTGGCGCAGCCGGCACAATCCAAGTGACCGGCCCGGGCCAGCTGGCAAAAATGGCGTCTTGTGCGCTGCGATCACTTGGCCACTGCACAAGCGCATTAAGCTGCTCAGGCGCCGAGGCAATAACAATGAGCCCTTTTTCTGCGCCGCGGCCTTTGATTGCAATCAATCGCGCGAGCGCATCAGGGTTGAGTGGATCACAGCCCAAGCCCCAAACACCCTCTGTTGGATAGGCACCGAGCCCACCCGCCAAAATCAAATCGCGGATGCGAGAGAGCCGGGGCTGGGTCGGGCGCATATTAGCTGCTTGAGCGCTTGCCGCTGCTCGCCTTGGATTTTGCGGGGGCTTTTTTGGCCGCCGGCTTTTTTCGTGCGCCCGCTTTTGCTTTGGGCTCAGGTGCCTCATCGATCAAGGTTTGGCATTCTTCCTGAGTGAGCGCGGCGGCGTCTTGATCTTTGGGAATACGCGCTCGTTTACGGCCATCGGTAATATACGGGCCAAAGCGGCCTTTCATGACGGTGAGTGCGCCATCATCGAAGCTTTGAATTGTGCGCTTGGCGATGTTCTCTTTTTTCTCCTCCACCAATTCAAGCGCCCGCTCGCGCCCGATGGTGTAGGGATCATCGTCTTTTTTAAGCGATGCGAATTGACTCCCAAAGCGGACATAAGGCCCAAACCGCCCAATATTGACCACGAGCTCAAGGCCATCCGGCGTGGTGCCCAAATCACGAGGCAGATTAAACAAAGCGAGCGCCTCATCGAGTGGAATCGTATCAATGCTTTGACCCGGTCGCAGACTCGCAAAACGGGGTTTTTCTTCGTCCTCACGCGTACCAATTTGCACAAACGGGCCGTACTTACCAAGCCGTGCGCTAACCGGACGGCCGCTTTTTGGATCAGTCCCGAGTTCACGGGCTTTCATTACATCACTGCGTGAGACTTGCTGTTTTTCCTCGACGCGCTCGTGGAAAGGCTGCCAAAATTCTTCAAGCACTGGGACCCAATCGACCTCGCCGCGAGAGATGGCGTCCAATCGGTCTTCTAGTTTGGCGGTAAATTCATAATCGACGTAGCGATCAAAATGCTCGGTTAAAAACTTGGTGACCACCCGGCCGGTATCGGTGGGTTTAAATCGCCGATTATCAATCGTGGCGTAATTACGTGCTTGCAACGTGGAAATAATCGATGCGTAGGTCGAGGGCCGGCCGATGCCATATTCTTCCAACGCGCGCACCAAGCTTGCTTCGGAAAATCGCGGCGGCGGCTCGGTAAAGTGCTGTTCCGGCCGCAGTGCAGTAAGGGGCACCCGATCGCCTTGTTCGAGCGGCGGCAAAATACGCTCATTACTATCGACCGCGCTATCGTCTTGGCCTTCCTGATAGACCGCCATAAAGCCAGGGTCGCGGATGGTGGAGCCGGTGGCACGAAAATTAGCACAATCACCAGCGGCCAAGTCGACTGATACGGTATCGATGGTGGCATGGATCATCTGGCAGGCCACAGTACGCTTCCAGATTAAATCATAGAGCCGGTATTGATCGTCGTTCAAATACCCTTTGAGCGCGTCGGGATGGCGCTCCGGATCCGTCGGTCGAATTCCCTCATGCGCCTCTTGCGCGTTCTTGGCACGCGTTCGATATTGATGCGGGTGATCGGGCAGTTTTTCTGCACCAAAGCGCTGGGCGATGACGCTGCGTAACCCTTGAATCGACTCCTGCGAGAGATTGACGGAGTCGGTTCGCATGTAAGTGATTAGGCCAACCGTTCCATTACCAGTGTCCACACCTTCATAGAGCTGCTGGGCCACCCGCATTGTTTGCTGGGCACCAAAGCGCAGTTTGCGTGATGCCTCCTGCTGCAATGTTGAGGTGATAAACGGCGCGGCGGGATTACGTCGACGTTGTTTTTTCTCAACCCGCTGCACCACAAACTCACCGGCCGCGGCTTCGGTAATGCGTTGGGTTGCCGATTCGGCGGTTTCACCATCGGTAATGGTAAATTGTTCGACTTTCTCGCCATCGAGCTGCTGTAAGCGAGCCACGAAGGCTTGGCCTTGGCGATTTAAATCTGCCTCAATGCTCCAATACTCTCTTGGGATAAAGGCCTCGATCTCAAGCTCACGTTCCACAATCATGCGAAGGGCCGGTGACTGCACTCGGCCGGCGGATAAGCCACTGGTGATCTTGCGCCATAGAAGGGGCGAGAGATTAAAGCCAACGAGATAATCTAGCGCTCGGCGGGCTTGTTGGGCATTGACTAAATCGGTCGACAGCCCGCGTGGATGATCGATGGCCTCACGTATGGCGCTTTTGGTAATTTCATAAAACACCACCCGATGAATCGGTTTATCACCCAATACATTGCGTTCCTGCAGCAATTCTTGCAGATGCCAAGAAATGGCCTCGCCCTCGCGATCCGGATCAGTGGCGAGGTAGACTGCATCGGCTTTGCGCGTCGCTTTGGCAATGGCATCGACTTGCTTGGCGTTACGCTCGACAAGTGCATAGCGCATGGCAAAGCCATGGTCTGTATCGACAGCCCCTTCTTTGGCCACTAGGTCACGGACATGACCATAGGAGGCCATAACCTCAAACTCATTGCCGAGGTATTTATTAATGGTGCGCGCCTTAGCGGGCGACTCCACGATAACGAGATGACTGGTCATGAGAACTTCAATGTGCGAGCGGATGGGGGGATTCAAAAAGCAAATTTTCCATCCAGGCACAGGCCTCTTCCTCGCCCGGGCGGCTGAATAGCACCATCAAAACAACCCATTTGAGTTTGTCGAGGTCGATATCACCATCGTCTAACGCCATTAAGCGATCAATCACCATTTCCCGATTGCTTGGCGTAAGAATGCCAGTTTGCTCTAAGAACATTAAAAATCCGCGACCTTCGGTATCAATGCGGGTTGCCTCGGCGCTCGTGAACACACGACTTGCCGGTGGCTGATCACTGACGACGGGCAATTCACGATGTTCGGCGAGTGCATCGATCCAGTCGAGTGCTTTACGAATTTCGAGCTCTGTAAACCCAGCGCCGAGGAGGTCGTTTTCGATCTCCGCTCGGTTGGGATCAACCTCGACGGTGTCGTGGAAGTAGTGCTCGAACAGATACATAAGGACGTCGAAAACGTTTTCTTTCATCCGCCTGCTCGATTGTTGATCCGTTGATAACGACCGCCACTGCAGGGCGCAATGTGGCCCGAGAGTTCTAGGTTAAGGAGCATGGAGGAAAGGATATCAGGCGTCAATCCAAGCTGCGAGACGAGTGTGTCAAAGCGCACTGGATTGTCTCCGATTGCACCAAGAACCGCCGCATATTCAGGGTCTAAGACCTTGGATGATTGCGCATCTATCGCGGGTTGTGCTGCCTTTGGCGTTGCCAATGTCATCGCATGTTGTTCAGCGGCGCCGCGCAATTCCTCCACCACATCAGTCACACTTTCGACTAAGCGCGCGCCGTCACGGATCAATGCATGACAGCCGCGAGCGACTGGATTATGTATAGAACCGGGTATAGCGAGTACTTCGCGATTTTGTTCGGTCGCAGCCCTGGCACTGCCAAGTGCGCCACTACGAATCCCCGCCTCAATGACTAATACGCCAAGTGATAAGCCGCTGATTAGTCGATTACGCCGCGGAAATAAACCGCGCTGCACCGGCGTGCCTACGCCCATTTCAGTGACAATCGCGCCGTGTTGAGTCATCCGTTCCGCGAGATCTGCGTTTTGTTTTGGGTAGAGGCGGTCTGGGCCTGTCGCCATAACGGCAATGGTTTTACCAGAACCCACCAGTGCGCCCTCATGCGCAGCAGTATCAATCCCTAGCGCCAATCCGCTCGTGACCACTAACCCCAGTGCCGCGAGGTGAGCAGCAAAGTCGGTTGCGGTCTCGAGGCCTGCCGGTGTGCCCGAGCGGGAGCCAACGATCGCGATTTGTGGCTCATGTAGTAAATCTGGGTTACCGCGGATATAAAGGACCGCGGGCGGATCGGGGATGGTTTGTAGTTGTGGGGGATAGCGGGGATCGGCGCGGGTAATGATAGCGCGATTATCCCCTGCGCTTAGCCAGTCTTGATCAGCGCGCACGGCGGCCTCGGCCGCAGCCATCTGACGCGGTGCGGTCACGACTCGATCAGGCAGCGCCTGAGCGCGGCGGTGTTGTTCGCTTGCCGCAAGAAAATCGGCAGCGCTTCTATAGCGCTCAAGAATCATGCGCTGAGCGTGAGGACCAATGCCATCGAGTCGCGCTAGCGTTAGCCAGGCACCAATGTCATCGTCATTCGGCATTATTGCGCGCTCCTTGCAGGACGGGTAGCAGATAATCACCGGGCCGGATTTCTTGCTGGGCTTTTTCAACGACGAGCAGAGCGGGATTGCCCGGTCGTTCAACGCGAGCACGCCCTAATAAAAGACTGCTGCGGCCCAAGCGCTCGCCTGTCTCATGCGCTTGCAACCTAGGCCCGGGCCTAACGACATAGTAAAGCCGTGCTGATCGCCCCGCTAATCCTTCGGCCAATATGCGATCGCCTGCTGCATTAAGGCGACGGCCATCCTCGCCCATTAATACCCGCGGCAGATGATCGTCAGGAGGAAATACCATAGGCGGGTTAGCACTAATCAATGGGGTGCTTATGAGAAGGCAAAAACCGAGAATCGCCCCGGGGCTTAAAAAATATCGCATGACAGGTCCTTGTTGCGGCGGGTATTCACTGGCCGTCACTCGATGCGTTTCGGTATAATCGAGAATCAATAACGGCATTTGAGGCTAGCAGCGTTAAGCAGCGGCCCTCAACGGAAAACCGATGGCGATACGAGACATTTTGCAATATCCCGACCCACGGCTGCGAACGCCGGCTAAACGGGTGGATGAAATTGATGCGCGAATTCGCGATCTGATCAGTGACATGTTCGAGACGATGTACGATGCGCCCGGCATTGGTTTGGCAGCAACGCAAATCGATGTCCATGAGCAGGTCGTGGTCATGGATGTGAGTGAATCGGGTGATGCCCCACAGGTGCTTATTAATCCGGAAATTATTGCTTACGAGGACACCTGTGATGTCGCCGAGGAAGGCTGTCTGTCCATTGTTGGGTATGCCGATAATGTTGAGCGTCCGGTGGCGATTACTTTGCGCGCGGAAAATGCCGAGGGTGAGATCTTTGAGCAGCGTTATGAAGGCTTGCATGCGCGCTGTATTCAACATGAGCTTGATCATCTCGCCGGCCGGCTTTTTATCGATCACCTATCAGACCTCAAGCGCAAACGCCTTCGCCGGCGATTTGAGAAAGCCGCACGTCAACGCGGTGAGTCATCGCTGAAAACGGGCGCTGTCTGAACCACGCAGACGCGCCAATACCCCTACGAGTGGCCTATGCAGGCACGCCAGCGTTTGCTGTGCCTGCGCTCGAGCAATTGATCAACGGCCCGCATGAGGTGGTCGCCGTATATACCCAGCCCGATCGTCCCGCCGGCCGTGGCCGCCAGCTTCGTGCCTCAGCGGTTAAGGCCTGCGCGCTGCACTATGCGCTGCCCATTGAGCAGCCCGCGAGCTTGTCTGACGCCTCAGCACAGGCAACCTTAGCTGGTTATGCCCCGGACGTTCTCATCGTGGCGGCGTATGGATTGATTTTGCCGGCGGCCATTCTGGCTATTCCAAACCATGGTTGTCTTAATATTCATGCCTCACTGCTACCGCGGTGGCGAGGGGCAGCACCGATTCATCGCGCCATTGAGGCGGGAGATGAGCAAACCGGGGTGTGTTTAATGGAAATGGCCCCGGGGTTGGATACTGGTCCTGTTGTCGTTGCCAAAACGACGCCGATTGGTGTTGCTGATACGACCGGTAGTGTGCATGAGCGCCTTGCATCAATGGGCGCTCAGTTAATTGAGCAAACGCTGGCTGACTGGGCGGCAGGGGATATAAAGGCCAAGCCGCAGTCCGAGCGCGGAGTGACCTATGCCAATAAAATCACAACCGCTGAGGCCACGCTGGATTGGCAGCAACCCGCGCTCACTCTGGCGCGCAAAGTTCGTGCTTTTAATCCATGGCCGGTGGCTCGAACCCAGCGTCAGGGACAGGCACTGCGCATTTGGAATGCGCAGGCGATGGAGATGGCTGCTGGCGCTGAGTCAGGCACGGTTATTGCGGTCGATCCTGCCGGGATTGATGTGGCAACGGCGGCTGGCGTGTTGCGTTTAACCGAGGTTCAGGCGGCGGGCGGTAAGCCGCAATCCGCTGATGAATTTCTACGAGGGCATGACATTAATGTCGGCGAACAGCTCAACTAAAGCGAGAGTCGTCGCGCTTGATTGTTTGCTGGATGTACTCAGCAAAGGCCAATCGTTAGAGGCTGCATTAGCCCGTGGTTTACCGCAATTGGCTGATGCGCGTGATCGTGGTTTTTCTCAGGCACTCACCTATGGGGTCTTGCGCCATCACCGCCGACTGGCAGCGCTTCGTGAGCATTTGCTGCGCTCAACATTACGCGAGCGTGATCAGGATATGGCTCTACTCATCGAGCTTGGCCTTTATCAGTTATTCGCAATGGAGGTGCCCGCGCATGCAGCTGTCTCGCAAACCGTTGGACTGGCTCGCGATCGTGGCAAAAACTGGGCGGCAAAACTGATCAATGCCGTATTAAGGCGCTTTCAGCGTGAGCAGGCCGAATGTTTAGCCGCCGTCGATAACAATCCGGCAGTCCGGTATTCAGTCCCTGATTGGTTGCTTAAGCGATTACAAACCGATTGGCCTGATGATTGGCGTGATGTATTGGTTGCACAAAATACGCGCGCACCAATGACCTTGCGGGTGAATGCGCGGCAGCCACAGCCGGCACTGCCGGCAGACACCACACCGCTACCGGGTTTTGCCGATGCCCGCGTGCTCACCCAGCCGGTGGCGGTGGATACGTTGCCTGGCTTCGCTCAGGGTGGGTTTTCGGTCCAGGATGCGGCCGCTCAATTAGCCGCAGACTGCCTTGCGCCACAAGAGGGTGAACGGATTTTGGATGCCTGTGCTGCGCCCGGCGGTAAAACCGGCCATCTTCTGGAACGGGCACAAATTGATTTAACCGCCCTTGATCAAAGTGCCGAGCGACTGGGTAGTATGGCAGCGCAACTGGATCGGCTTGGCTTAAAAGCCCGCCTATTAGTGGGTGATGCGGGCAAGCCGGATGGCTGGTGGGATGGGCAACTTTTTGACCGAATTTTGTTGGATGCACCGTGTTCGGGTACTGGCGTGATTCGGCGCCATCCCGATATTAAATGGCTGCGCCGTGACTCGGATATTGCCCGCTTACAAGGCGCACAGCAGCGCTTGCTCGAAGCGTTATGGCCGTTGCTAGCGCCTGGTGGGCGACTGGTATATGCCACCTGCTCAATACTGCCTGCTGAAAATGAGGCGCTCATCGCGGCGTTTGTGGCGCAGCAGGAATTGATCACACCGATAGCGCTGAACCTTCCCGTCGGTCGCTCGGTCGGGTACGGTCAGCAAATCCTGACCGGAGAGTCGGGGGTAGATGGCTTTTACTATGCCTGTCTGGAAAAGCATTAAACGATTAGCGCTCGCACTAGGATTGATCCTAGTCGCGACACCGGCGATTGCCCAACCGGGCGAATTCAGCGTGGATGAAATTAACCCACGCGTTGAGGATAATTTGCTAGCCGTCGATGCCCGCATTGAGTATGCCTTGGGCGATACCGTAATCGAGGCCTTAGAAAATGGTGTGGAGTTGGTCATCACACAAACTTTGCGGCTTGAGCGCAAGCGTTGGTGGTGGAGTAATGCCACCGTCATTAACCAGCAACGACGCTATCGCTTGCAATATCATGCGATTAGTCGGCGTTATGTTTTAACGCGGCTTGCTAATGGAGATAGCCGTAGTTTTCGCAACCTCGATAGTCTTTTGGCTCGCCTAGGCAATATTGAAGCGTGGCCAGTCATTCACGATGACCAATTGAATGCATCAGGCCATTACGACGTGGTGTTAATGACCCAGCTCGAACTCGATACGCTCCCCCGTTTGCTGCGCACAGTCGCATTGGTGAATGCCGATTGGAAACTGCGCAGTCCGTCGGTAAGCCACAGTGTGGTGCTGCCATGATCCGGCTGCCGCGGCAGGGATGGGTGCGTATTGTTTTGAGCGTTTTGCTCATTCTATCGCTGTATCTATTAAGCGCGGCGACAGAAAATACCGCGCGCTTTGGCCGCTTGTATCTGTGGCTGCTGTTATTAAACGGCGTGGTGTTGTTTATTCTGCTTGGGCTGATCGTCAATAATCTCTGGCAATTAACGCGATCGCTTCGCTTACGCGAGGCAGGCAGCCGATTGACGCTGCGGTTAATGGCCTTATTCGTGGTTTTGGCAGTGCTTCCCGGCATGGTGGTGTATGGCTTTTCGATGCAGTTTCTCCAACGCGGCGTTGATAGTTGGTTTGATGTGCGTATTGAGCGGGCACTTGATGACGCGCTGACGTTATCCCAGGCCTCGCTCGATCAGCGCATGCGCGATATGCAACAACGCCTCGAGGATGCGGCCGGTGAGCTCTCGGATGTCGAAGGTGAAATGGTACCCATTACGCTTGGTGACCTACGTGCTCGCACGGGGGCTTCTGAGCTGGTTTTGCTAGGTGAGAATGGCCGCATTATTGCCGCTAGCAGTATTGATACGGCGAACATTCTGCCGCATCGCCCGGAGGAGAGTATTTTGCTACAGCTCCGGCAGGGCCGGCCCTATGTGGGCCTTGATCCGATTGAGAATGCCGGTCTGCATATTCGTGCATTGGTACAGGCACCAGGGCCATCGGGACCTAGTAGTAAGCGTATTTTGCAGGGTCTTTTCCAAGTATCTCCGCGAATGAATGATTTGGCCGATGAGGTGGAGACCGCGTTTAGTGAATACCGCGAATTGGCTTACTTGCGGGGCCCGCTAAAGGATAGTTTTAGCTTAACGCTATCGTTGGTACTGTTGCTCTCGCTCCTTTTTGCAGTGTGGTCGGCATTTTATTTGGCTCGGCGTTTAGTGGCGCCGGTCAGTCGGCTTGCTGAGGGCACGCGGGCAATGGCGGCAGGCGAGTACGGCACACAGCTGCCACCGGGTGGTAACGATGAGCTCGGTTTTCTGGTGCGATCGTTTAACGATATGAGTCAGCGCGTGGCCGAAGTTCGCGATGCGGCCCGGCAAAGCCAAGCGTTGGTGGAATCCCAGCGCGCGTATTTAGAGACGGTGCTCGGGCGCCTTTCTTCCGGTGTTTTAGCGCTAGCACCTGATGGCAGTTTACGAACGTTTAATCAGGCCGCCTCAGCCATTTTGTCAGTACCGCTCGCCGAGGGCGTAGGGCATCCGCTATCAGCTCTAGCCGCTCGATATCCAAATTTTGGGCCGTTTGCCGAATGGGTAGCGGGGCATTGTCAGGGCAACGCCAATGAGTGGCGGGCGGAGTTAGTTATTGATACCAGCGAGGGCAGGCGCTCGCTGATGTGCAGTGGTGCGGTGCTGCCTGGTGAGGGTGATAGTGGTGGGGATGTCATTGTTTTTGACGATGTCACAACGCTTATACAAGCGCAGCGTGATTCCGCATGGGGTGAGGTGGCCCGACGCTTAGCGCATGAGATTCGGAACCCATTAACGCCAATACAACTATCGGCGGAGCGACTGCAGCATAAAATTGGTGAGGGCTTGAGTGGTGATCAGGCGGCGTTAATGCAACGCTCGACCGAAACGATTATTCATCAGGTCGAGGCCATGAAAGATATGGTTCAGGCTTTTTCTGAATATGCCCGGCCGCCCACCCTGCGCCCGCAAGCAGTCGATTTGAACCGTTTGGTCAACGAAGTGGTTGAGCTCTACCGCGGGGAATCCGAGCAGCCAACATTTAATTTAGCCTTAGCTGCCGACTTGCCGCGTCTTGAAGCCGACCCCGGCCGGCTCCGCCAGCTACTCAATAATCTATTGCGCAATGCATTGGAGGCCGCCGGCGCAGGCGAGTGTCAGGTTAGCGTAGAAACCGCCGAGGGCGAGGGACGCTACGCCGATATGCTTGAGCTGCATGTGCAGGACAATGGCCCGGGGTTTGCGGAGTCAATGCTCAATCAGCTCTTTGAACCCTATGTGAGCACCAAACCGCGGGGCTCTGGACTTGGCCTTGCCATCGTCAAGAAGATTGTCGAAGAGCACAATGGCATGATTAGTGCGCGGAATGTTGATGGCGGTGCGCGAATTTCGGTACGCCTGCCCCAACGCATGGCAAGTGATACCCGAACGGGGGACAGTCAATGAGCAAAGCCTATGTGCTCGTCGTCGATGACGAGCCAGATATTCGCGGGCTCGTACGTGAAATTCTTGAAGATGAAGGCTATGCGGTTACCACAGCGCAAAGCGCGGCCGAGGCGCGAGAGCGACTGTATGAGCGCCGTCCTGATTTGGTGTTGCTAGATATTTGGATGCCAGGCGAGGACGGCATTTCGCTGTTACGTGAATGGGAAAGTGGCGGTGCGATGGAGTGGCCGGTGGTTATGATCTCTGGCCATGGCACGGTGGAAACTGCTGTCGAGGCCACTCGCCATGGGGCCACCGATTTTGTTGAAAAACCGTTATCCATGGGCAAACTTTTGGTAACGGTGGAAAAAGCCCTTGAGCAAGGAGTTGCTCACCCAGTCGATGCATCAGGTTCGATTGCGATCGAGCCGGTGGGGCGTAGTCAAGCGATGCGACATTTACGCGATCAGGCGGCGCGGGTCGCCACCACCGAGGGTTGGGTCCTCATTACCGGTGAGTCAGGTAGTGGGCGGAAATGCTTGGCGAGGTATTTGCACCGCTTAAGTCATCGCGCCGCCGGTCCATTGGTTGAAGTGGCCGCCGGCACTATTGCCGGTCATGCCGCGGCGGAAGAGCTGTTTGGTGTGGAAGAGGAATCGGGCATGGCGCTTGGCCGGCTTGAAGCTGCGGCCGGCGGCACGTTGGTTATTGATGGCGTGACCGATTTGGACGCTGAGGCACAGACTCGACTTGCTGCCGCCATTGATGCGGGCAGCTTCCAGCGGGTTGGCGGTAGTGCTCGTATTCCACTCGATGTGCGCATGATCGCCATTACCCGGCATGACTTAAGTGCTCAGGTAGCGGCCGGTCGTTTTCGGCAGGATCTAAGTTTTGCGCTAGGTGTGGTTCCTATGCGGGTGCCGCCGCTGCGCGATCATGCCGAAGATATTCCTGAATTAGTGCAATTTTATGTTGATCGGCTCGTCGACACGGAGCAGCTCAGTTACCGACGGTTTACGGTGGCGGCACAAAACCGTCTTCGCAACCACGAATGGCCTGGCAACGTGCTTGAATTGCGCAATTTAGTCCAGCGTTTATTGGTGCTAGGCGATGGGCTTGAAATCGATGTTGCCGAGGTAACAGAGGCCTTGCAGAACCGCGGCGATGACTCGCAGGTATCGGGTGGCCAGTGGCTGCCGGCCTTATCGCTCGATTTGCCATTGCGCGAGGCACGTGAGCAATTTGAGCGCGCTTATTTGCAGCAACAGCTCCAGCGCGCCGGGGGTAGTGTTGCCCGATTGGCGCGATTAGCGGGGATGGAGCGGACGCACTTATATCGTAAATTGCGCTCGCTCGGTATTGATCCAAAAGACCGCCAAGACCCAGGGGGTGTGGGGCTATGAAAATCATTATTCTTGGCGCCGGACAAGTCGGCGGCACGGTGGCGGCTAATCTCACCAGTGAAGACAACGAGATTACGGTGGTCGATAAGGATGCCGGCATCTTGCAGGGTCTACAGGATCGATTGGATCTTCGAACCATTGCTGGCAATGCTACCTATCCGGATGTTCTAGAGCGGGCTGGCGCTGATGACGCCGATATGGTGATTGCGGTCACCAACTCGGATGAGGCCAATATGGTGGCCTGCCAAATTGCCGCTACGCTGTTTCATACGCCAACAAAAATTGCTCGTGTTCGCGCGGTTGAGTACTTATCCCACCCACAAATCTTTGCCCCTGATGCGCTGCCGATCGATGTGCTGATTAGTCCTGAGCAACTGGTGACGCAATATGTGCGCCGGCTGATTGAACATCCGGGGGCTTTGCAAGTCATGGATTTTGCCGACGGTCGAGTCCGCTTAGTGGGTGTGCGTGCGTATTACGGCGGGCCGCTGGTGGGCCAAGCACTGCGGACGTTGCGAGAACATGTCCCCGGTGTGCAAACGCGGGTAGCGGCAATCTATCGCCGCGGCAGCGCCATCATTCCTGAGGGCGATACGATTGTTGAGGCGGGCGATGAAGTGTTTTTTGTTGCCGCGAGAAAAAATATTCGTGCGGTGATGAGTGAGCTGCGGCGCCTCGATAAACCGGTCAAGCGCATTATGCTCGCCGGTGGCGGCAACATTGGGACGCGTCTGGCACAATCACTCGAGTCGCGATATCAGGTCAAAATCATTGAACACAATGCCACTCGGTGTAGGGCGATTGCTGATGATTTGAAAAAGACCATCGTCCTGCGCGGGGATGCCGCTGATGAGGATTTGCTGCTTGAGGAGAATATTGAAAATACGGATGTTTTCTGCGCGCTCACGAATGATGACGAAGCCAATATCCTCTCGGCGATGCTCGCAAAGCGTCGCGGCGCGCGAACGGTGATGGCGCTGATTAATCGAGCGGCCTATGTCGATCTAATTCAATCGAGTGATGATATCGATGTCGCGATCTCGCCTCAGCAGGCGACGATAGGTAGTTTGCTAGCGCATATACGCCGCGGTGATGTGGCCGCGGTGCATAGCTTGCGTCGTGGCGCGGCTGAGGCCATCGAGGCCGTGGCGCATGGCGATGCGGGAAGCTCAGAGGTCGTGGGTAAGCGCATTGAGCAAATTCGTCTCCCCCGCGGCACGACGATTGGCGCGATTGTGCGTGGCGAAGAGGTCGTCATGGCCCATCATGACACGGTGATCGAGCCCGAAGACCACGTGATTTTGTTTTTAGTGGATAAAACCCGTCTTGCCGATGTTGAGAAACTCTTCTCCGTTGGCGTTACCTTTTTGTAAGTCAGAGCGCACACACCATGCATCCTGATGCCGTCCAACGTGTCCTTGGTGTTCTGCTGATGGTGTTCAGCATGACAATGTTGCCACCTGGCTTGTTGTCGCTTATCTCAGCCGATGGCGTAGCCAGCGCATTCTTTGTCACGTTCACTCTATTGTTTACCCTTGGTGGCTTGCTTTGGCTGCCAGTTCGCCGTTCACGCCGAGAGCTTCGAACCCGTGATGGGTTTTTTGTGGTGGCCATGTTTTGGGTGGTGTTAGGCGCTGCAGGCTCACTGCCACTGCTGCTGCAAAGCGAAGTGAGTTTTTCCATTGTTGATGCACTATTTGAGAGTGTTTCGGGGCTCACAACGACCGGCGCGACCAGCATTATTGGTATTGATCATTTACCGATTTCTATTCAGTACTATCGCCAGCAACTGCAGTGGTTAGGCGGTATGGGCATAATTGTTCTGGCTGTAGCGATTTTGCCGATGCTTGGCATTGGTGGCATGCAGCTCTATCGCGCCGAGCTGCCGGGGCCAGTTAAAGACGCCAAACTCACCCCACGTATCGCAGAAACGGCAAAAGCCCTTTGGTACATTTACATGGGGTTAACCGCGATTTGTGCGCTTGCCTATTGGTTAGCTGGCATGAGCGTGTTTGATGCCATCACCCACTCATTTACGACCATCGCAACGGGTGGATTTTCCACCCATGACGCGAGTATTGGCTATTTTGATAGTGCCGTGATTGAAATGATTGCGGTGGTGTTCATGCTCATTTCCGCATTGAACTATTCATTGCATTTTATGGCTTGGCGGCGAATGAGTACGGAGCCGTGGCGCTCTGACCCCGAGTTAGTGACTTTCTTAATTGGTGTGGCCGCGGCGTGCGTGCTGGTCATTGGCGGCTTGTTGATCTATCAGGCGGCGCATAATTTGCCGCTGAATGAAACTTGGCATCACGCCATTTTCCAGGTGGTCTCTTTCGCGACCACGACGGGCTATACCACCGCGTCCTATTATATTTGGCCTGCCTTTCTACCGGTGTTGCTGTTGTTTATTGCCGTGGTGGGCGGATGTGCTAATTCGACATCGGGCGGGCTGAAAGTCATTCGGGTTTTATTACTGTGGCGCCAAGGCAATCGTGAAGTCGTCCGGCTGATTCATCCGCAAGCTGAGATTCACGTCAAAATCGGTGATCGGCCAGTGAGTGGTCGTGTCATTGATGCGGTTTGGGGCTTTTTTGCCGCGTATGTGGTGTTGTTTGTTGTCCTGTTGTTATTGCTTTTGGCCATGGGCTTGGATCAGGTAACCGCGTTTTCCGCGGTGGCCTCTGGCTTAGCGAACTTAGGCCCCGCACTGGGTGATGTGGCCGCTAACTTTGCTAGTGTTGGTGATGGACCGAAGTTAGTGATGTGTGTGGCGATGATTATGGGGCGATTGGAGATTTTTACATTGCTTGTGTTGTTTACCCCCGCGTTTTGGCGGCGCTAGCACTCGCCAATGATCGGGCTATTACAACGTGTGCGTCACGCTCAGGTGCGTGTTGATGAGCAAACGCTCGCCGCGATTGATCAGGGTTTGCTTGTGCTGGTGGGCGTGCAGCGTGGCGATACCGAGGCAAGTGCGGCGCGTTTGCTCGAGCGCGTGCTCGGTTATCGTATCTTCGCCGATGCCCACGGGCGCATGAACCAAAGCCTCACTGATGTACAGGGCGGGCTTTTGTTGGTCCCGCAGTTCACCCTAGCCGCAGATACTCAGCGTGGTTCGCGGCCCGGGTTTTCACCAGCGGCCTCGCCGGCTGAGGCAAACGCCCTTTTTGCATGGCTTTGTGATCATGCCCAACAACAACATCCAACGGTAGGCTGTGGGGTATTTGCAGCTGATATGCAGGTTGAGCTTTGCAATGATGGCCCGGTGACCTTTTGGTTAGAAGCCCCGCCTCGCTCACGATCAGCTTGACAGCGTGCTATCCTGCCTTGCGTTAGTAATCGGGGTAGAAGCTGATGAGTGAACGTAAAGCCAAGGTAGAGCGCAACACCCTAGAGACGCGTATTCAGGTCAGTATCGATTTGGATGGCTCGGGCGCGGGTGAGCGGCAGACAGGCGTAGGGTTTTTTGATCATATGTTGGATCAACTCAGCCGTCACGGGTTGTTTGATATCGCGGTTGCTGCTGACGGGGATTTGCATATTGATGCCCACCACACCGTTGAGGATGTGGGAATTACGTTAGGCCAAGCATTCGCTCAAGCACTGGGTGAAAAACGTGGCTTAGTGCGTTATGGCCACGCTTTTTGTCCACTCGATGAGGCCTTATCGCGAGTCGTTGTGGATTTATCAGGACGTCCAGGTCTGTATTTTCGTGCCGCCTTTCCGGTTGAGCGAGTGGGTGACTTGGATACCGATTTGGTGGCGGAGTTCTGGCAAGGGTTTGTTAACCATGCCGGGGTGACGATGCATATGGATGCCCTCGCTGGTGATAACGCCCACCACATCGCGGAGACCCTGTTTAAAGCCGCGGGGCGTGCATTACGGATGGCTTGTGCGCGGGATGCCGGGCTAGCCGAAGATGCCCTGCCCTCAACCAAGGGGGCACTCTGAGCGTTACTAAGCAAAGGCACAGTGCATGAGAACGGCGGTCATTGATTACGGCATGGGCAATTTGCGCTCAGTGCTCCGGGCGCTAGAGTTTGTGGGTGCCAAAGCGCTCACGCTGAGCACTCAACCGGAAGAAATCCTCGCCGCCGATCGCGTGGTTTTCCCCGGCCAAGGGGCCGTGCGGGATTGTATGAGCGCGCTCCATCGCTATGAGCTCATTGATGCACTCACCCAGGCAATGGCGAGTCGGCCGTTTTTAGGCATTTGTATGGGCATGCAGGCGCTCATGAGCGAGAGCGAAGAGAACCAAGGCGTGGCCGCGTTGGGGCATTTTGCCGGTCGCGTGCGGCATTTTCGTGAGCTGACCCAAGGCAATACCGCATTAAAAATTCCACATATGGGCTGGAATCAGGTGCATCAAACGGCTGATCACCCGTTATGGCAGGGCATTGCCCAAGATGAACGCTTTTACTTTGTGCATAGTTACTACGTCGCACCCCAGGATCCGGCCATCGTGCAGGGGCAAAGTACCTATGGCGAGGCATTTGCGGCGGCCATTGGCAAGGCGAATGTTTTTGCTACCCAGTTTCATCCGGAAAAAAGCCAGCAACCTGGGCTTCGGCTTTTAGAAAACTTCTTATCTTGGGATGGAGATTGATGCAGTTAATACCCGCCATTGACCTTAAAGATGGCAAATGTGTGCGCCTGCGCCAGGGGCGCATGGATGAGGAGACAATTTTCTCAGATGATCCGGTTGAGATCGCCAATCGCTGGGTCGCGGCAGGCGCTCGGCGTTTGCATATTGTGGATTTGGATGGCGCTATTCAGGGGTTTCCGCTGAATGCAGATCTCATTGGTCAAATTGCAGAGCATCACCCCAATCTTGAGATTCAGGTTGGCGGCGGTATTCGTAAATTTGAAGTGATTCAGGCGTACTTGGATGTGGGGGTTAATTACACCATCATTGGCACACAGGCTCTGCGCGAGCCCCACTTTGTAGACGATGCTTGCTTGGAGTTTCCCGGTCATATCATGGTGGGATTAGATGCTCGCGATGGTCGGGTGGCTACCGATGGTTGGGCAGAAGTCTCAGAGACAGCGGCAAGCGATCTAGCCAAACGGTTTGAAGATGCCGGTGTTGAATCAATCGTGTTTACGGATATTGGTCGGGATGGAATGCTGCGGGGCGTGAATGTTCAGGCCACCGCTGCGCTAGCAAGGGCGATTAATATTCCGGTGATTGCCTCCGGCGGAGTGAGCGCGCTTGATGATGTCCGCGCGCTTTGCGCGGCGGCAGATGCTGGCATTAGTGGCGCAATCGTGGGCCGTGCGCTGTATGAAGGCCGTATTGATTTAAATGCGGCGCAGCGCCTCGCCGATGCGCTTGCAGGCGTCTGACGATGGGCCTCGCGCGACGCATTATTCCGTGTTTAGACATTGACGGCGGACGCGTTGTTAAGGGCGTTAAGTTTGTGGATATTCGCGATGCGGGGGATCCGGTAGAGATTGCGCGGCGCTATGATCGGGCAGGAGCCGATGAAATTACGTTTCTCGATATTGGCGCGAGCCATGAACAGCGCGACACGATGGTGTCGATGGTTGAGGCGGTTGCCGCTGAGGTATTCATTCCACTCACCGTGGGCGGAGGTATTCGCTCCATCGCCGATGTCCGCCGCATGCTCAATGCGGGTGCCGATAAAGTGGCTATCAATACCGCGGCCATTCATGCGCCTGAGCTTGTGCGTGAGGCCGCCGAGCGTTTTGGCTCGCAGTGCATCGTGGTGGCGATTGACGCCAAGCGCACCGGAGGAACGGATGTACAACCGCAATGGGAGGTATTCACCCATGGTGGGCGCAGGCCAACGGGATTAGATGCTATTGAGTGGGCAGAGCGTATGGCTGGCGATGGCGCCGGCGAATTGTTGGTGACCAGCATGGACCGCGATGGCACGCGTATTGGCTTTGATAATGCATTAAATCGGGCATTATCTGATCGAGTAGCAGTGCCGCTCATTGCCTCAGGCGGGGTTGGCAACCTGCAGCATCTTGCCGATGGCGTGCTCGAGGGTCATGCCGATGCGGTTTTAGCCGCTAGCATTTTCCACTTTGGCGAGCATAGTGTTGGCGAGGCAAAAGACTTTATGGCGAACGTGGGTATAGAGGTGCGTCAGTGAGTGAATTGGATGCTGTGCGCTGGAATGCCGATGGCCTAGTCCCGGTGATTGCTCAAGATGTCGCCGATGGCCGTGTGCTGATGTTAGCTTGGATGAATCAAGAAGCGCTAAGACAAACTCTTGAGCGGGGCGAGGCGGTGTATTGGTCGCGCTCACGGCAAGCTTTGTGGCAGAAGGGTGAGCGCTCCGGGCATATCCAGCGGGTTAAAGATATCGCGCTTGATTGCGATGGCGATACCTTGTTGTTGCAAGTCGAACAGCAAGGTGGTGTGGCTTGCCATACGGGCCGGCGGAGTTGTTTCTATCAGCGCTTAGTGGATGCGCAGTGGCAGGCCGCTGAGCCGGTGATTAAAGATCCGGCGGCCGTTTACGGAGATAAGCAACATGAGTGATGAGGTATTAAAAAAGCTCGCTGGCGTACTCAAAGAGCGCCGGGATGCTGACCCTGAGCAATCCTATGTTGCGAGCTTGCATGCCGCCGGGCTTGATCGAATTTTGCGTAAGCTTGGTGAAGAGTGCGCAGAAACGATTGTGGCGGCAAAAAACGCCGAGCATGAAGCAATCGTTTATGAAACCGCTGATCTGTGGTTCCATAGCTTAATAATGCTGTCACACTGCGGTCTCGAGCCCGCGGAAGTACTAGCGGAGCTTGAGCGGCGATTTGGGCTCTCGGGCCTAGATGAGAAAGCAGCACGTAATAAAATGGGCTAACTTGCCCGCTTGTTTTTGGAGGTAATCCGTCATGGGTTTTGGTGGTATTGGTCCCTGGTCACTGATTTTAATTTTGGTCATTGTGTTGTTGCTCTTTGGTACAAAAAAGCTGCGTAACGTTGGCACCGATTTAGGCGGAGCGTTAAAAGGCTTTAAGAGCGCGATGAGTGACGGCGAAAAAGAAGCCAAAGCGGCGAAAGACAGTCTTGAAGACAGCGCTAACGAAGACGATGCCGATGCGCAGACGGCGCACCGTGATAAGGTCGACGAGAAAGATCGTAGCGGCGGCGCCTGATTGCGCGCTGCTTAGCCGCCCATGTTCGATGTCAGTTTTTGGGAGCTGCTCATCATTGCCGCGATCGCGCTGGTGGTGGTGGGGCCTGAGCGACTACCGCGTTTAGTCCGCACCATTGGGCTGTGGATGGGGCGCGCGCGGGCGTCTTTTCAGTCAGTTCGTGATGAGGTCGAGCGCGAGGTCAACGCTGAGGGCTTGCGTGAGACTCGGGATGCGGTCAATCGCAAGGCTCGAGAGACTGAGCGAGAAGTTAACGAGGCGGTTAACTCGACGACGCAATCAACGACGACGTCAACAAAACAGTCAAAGGACGATGGTGAGCACTAACGCCCCCGGTAGTGACTATCAAGACGAGGAGCGTCCGCTGCTAGCGCATTTGCTTGAGCTGCGGACACGCTTAATGCATGCCGCTGGTGTTGTGTTGGTGTTTTTTCTCATCGCTTATCCCTTCCGCGAAGAAATTTATGCGGCGCTAGCCGGACCGCTAATGGCTGTCTTGCCTGAGGGCGCAACGATGATTGCTACACAAGTGGCAACGCCGTTTTTAATCCCACTCAAAGTCGCCCTGGTGGGTGCGTTTTTTGTCAGCATTCCGTATTTGCTCTATCAGCTGTGGGCATTTGTGGCACCGGGGCTCTATCGCCAAGAAAAACAGCTGATCTGGCCGTTACTCATTTCTAGCATTTTGCTTTTCTACTTAGGCATGGCGTTTGCCTACTTTGTCGTTTTCCCTTTGATATTCCAGTTTTTTGCAGCCGCGACGCCTGATGGCGTGGCAATGATGACGGATATTGGTGAATATCTATCGTTCATCATGACGTTATTTTTTGCGTTTGGGGCCTCATTTGAAGTGCCGATTGCGACGATTTTGCTCGTTCGCAGTGGAGCAACCACGCGCGAAGCGCTTGCCGCCAAGCGGCCTTATGTCATTGTGGCTGCATTCACGATTGGTATGTTGCTAACGCCTCCGGATGTGATTTCGCAGGTTTTATTGGCCGTGCCGGTATGGCTGTTGTTTGAGCTTGGCATTTTCTTCTCGCGCTGGTTTACAGCGCCTGTTGTCCCTGAGGATGACCCACAAGCGCCCGAGGACTAGCGTATCCAATGGAGTAAGGGTGACAAAATTGCTGACCTTGAGGTCAGAAATAGATGCGGCCGAAGGGAGTGCCGAGCAATATTTTTCTATTAAAACGCTGTAAGCCGCATGACGGTTGCGTATGCAGTCACTCGAGCGTATTCTGTTGCGAAACTCGTGTGACGAGATCTTCCCGCCAACACGCCAGGTGATCAGCCATGAATGGTGCGTTTGAGCAAGCGCTAAATGTTTCTTACCTAAACGGTAGCAATGCCAATTTTATTGAGGCGCTCTACGAGCAATATCTCAATGATGCCAACTCAGTCGAGTCGGAATGGCGCGAATACTTCCGTGATCTAGAGTCAATCAATCCCTCCCGGGTTCGCGATGTGCCGCATGGGCCGATTCGCGAAGCATTTGAGCAAATGGGCCGAAGTAGCTCACGCGGACGAGCCGTGCTGGCGGGTGAGGGCATGGACGCAATGGCCGCGCAAAAACAAGCGGCGGTACTGCGACTGATCAACGGGTATCGAGTACGAGGCCATCAGCGAGCCGATACGGATCCGCTTAATTTACGTGAAGCGCCAGAAGTCCCTGATCTCGATCCTGCTTTCCATGGACTAACGGATGCTGATTTAGACACGGCATTTAATACCGGCTCATTGTTTGCGCCCGAGCGGCTAACGCTACGCGAAATCATTGATTTAGTGCGCTCGGTGTATGCCGGCAAGATCGGGTCGGAATTCATGCATATTACGGATACGGCGCAAAAGCGTTGGATCCAAGAGCGATTGGAAAAACCCCAAGCCCAGGCCACGCTCACGCATGAGCAAAAACACGCATTATTGGAGCGTCTGACTGCTGCTGAGGGCATTGAAAAATACCTTAATAGCAAATACGTCGGCCAGAAGCGCTTTTCCTTGGAAGGGGGTGAAGCCACCATTCCGGTATTGGATGAACTCGTCCAACGCGGAGGTGCGCATGGCGTTAAAGAGTTGGTGCTAGGCATGGCTCACCGCGGCCGGCTTAATGTCTTAATTAATGTGATGGGCAAGTCACCGGCGGAACTCTTTGCCGAGTTTGAAGGTGAGCACGCGCCTGAGCATGCCAATGCCGGTGATGTGAAATACCACATGGGGTATTCCTCAGACATCGACACCCCTGGTGGCCCCCTTCATCTAGCCTTGGCGTTTAACCCATCGCATTTGGAAATTGTGAACCCGGTTGTCGAGGGTTCAGCGCGGGCACGCTTGCAACGGCGTAACGATGCAATGGGTGAGACAGTCTTGCCCGTCCTGATTCATGGTGATGCAGCTATGGCCGGTCAGGGCGTGGTGATGGAGACTTTTCAGCTGTCTCAAGCCCGAGGTTTTTCAACCGGTGGCACGCTGCATGTGGTGATTAATAACCAGATTGGTTTTACCACTTCTAACCCCCTTGATACGCGCTCAACGTTTTATTGCACTGAAGTGGCCAAAATGGTGCAAGCGCCTATCTTTCATGTAAATGGTGATGACCCGGAGGCGGTGTTGTTCGTCACCCAGCTTGCTATGGACTACCGCCGCGAATTCCATTCCGATGTGGTGATTGATCTGATTTGCTATCGGCGTCATGGCCATAACGAGGCTGATGAACCCTCGGCAACGCAGCCGATGATGTATAAGAAAATCAAAGCACGACCATCGGTGCGCCAGCTTTATGCGGATCAGCTAGTCGCTGAGGGTGTTATTGATGGCGATTATGCCAAAGGTATTGAACGTGATTACCGCGATGCACTTGATGCTGAACAGGTGGTCGCGCCGGGTGCGCTCGAAGCGCAAACCAATGATTATTCGGTGGACTGGTCGCCTTATTTTGATTCCAATTGGGATGAGCCGGTCACGACCAGTATTTCGGTAGATCGGGTGCGTCGATTGCAGGAGCAGTTATTGCGTTTGCCCGAGGGTTTTGAGCTGAACCCACGCGTTGCGAGCGTAATGGAGAGTCGCCGCAAGATGGCGGCTGGCGCGCTTGATATGGATTGGGGATTTGCCGAGACCATGGCCTATGCGGCCTTATTAGAAGAAGGTCATCGCGTTCGCTTAAGCGGCCAGGACTCAGGCCGCGGTACGTTTTTCCATCGAAATTCGGTTTTGCATAATGCGCTGGATGGATCGACGCATACGCCTTTGAAAACGCTGGGCGAGTCGAGTGATGACTTTGTTGTGATTGATTCACTGCTCTCTGAAGAGGCGGTGCTTGGTTTTGAATATGGCTTCGCCACGGCCGACCCTGAAACCATGGTGATTTGGGAGGCGCAGTTTGGTGATTTTGCCAATGGCGCCCAAGTGTTAATTGATCAGTTTATCGCCTCCGGCGAGACCAAATGGGGTCGTTTATGTGGCCTGACCATGTTCTTGCCGCATGGCTATGAGGGCCAAGGCCCAGAGCACTCCTCAGCAAGGATCGAGCGCTTTTTGCAGCTTTGCGCTGAGCAAAATATCCAGGTGTGCGTGCCCTCAACCCCGGCGCAGTTCTTCCACATGATTCGTCGGCAAATGCTGCGAAGCTGGCGCAAGCCATTGGTGGTGATGACGCCAAAGAGTTTGTTACGACATAAGCTCTCAACCTCAGTTTTGGATGACCTCTCTGATGGTCGTTTCCAAGTGGTGATTGATGAGACAGAGGGGCTTAAAGCAAGCGCGGTACGCCGGGTCGTTTTATGCAGTGGCAAGGTCTATTACGATTTACTCGAGCAACGCCGTCGCGACGGGCATGACGATGTCGCGCTCGTGCGGATCGAGCAGCTCTACCCGTTTCCTGAAGCGGAGCTTTCAGCCTTACTGAAACGCCGTTATAAGGGCGTAAAAAGCGTGGTCTGGTGTCAGGAAGAGCCAAAAAATCAAGGCGCTTGGTATCAGGTCTACCATCATCTCACTCAGTGCGTAACGCGAGAGCAAAAGCTCACCTATGCCGGTCGTGATCCGTCCGCGTCGCCAGCGGTGGGATATGCCAAGGTTCACCACGAGCAGCAACGGCGATTAGTCGCTGAGGCACTCGGTCCGGTTCACCCATAAAGTCAAAGAGCGAGGCGCTGATGAGCACCGAAGTCAAGGTCCCAGCACTACCCGAGTCGGTCAGTGAGGCAACGGTTGTCACCTGGCATAAGCAGGCCGGCGAGGCGGTGGAGCGAGATGAAAATCTCGTCGATTTAGAAACCGATAAGGTGGTCCTTGAAGTGCCTGCCCCTGATGATGGCGTGCTAGGCGAAATTCTAAAAGCCGAAGGTGAAACGGTAACGGCCGGCGAGATCGTTGCCATGCTTGATGCGGGCGCTCTCGCGGCGGCACCCGCTGGCGAATCTGCCAAACCTGATCAAGCAGCTGAGCCGCCGGCGGTGGTAAGTAAGCCGGCAGCGGATAGTCCAGCCAATGCTGCCATGCCGCCGCTTAGTCCGGCCGTTCGCCATTTAGTTGAATCGCATGAGGTTGACCCGCGCCAGATCCCGGCCACCGGGCGCAATGGGCGCTTGCTCAAAGCGGATGTCTTGCAGTTTGTCGAAAAAGCCGCCACTGCACCGAGCCCTGCGCCTGCGCCCGCACCTGCCCCCGCGGCAACGCCTAGTGGTGCAGCGACTGTGCCAGCCACTGGTGCTGGCGTTGAGGATCGTGAAGAGCGGCGTGTGCCGATGACACGGCTACGCCAGCGCATTGCGGAGCGATTAGTCGAAGCGCAGCAAACGGCCGCCATGCTCACCACCTTTAACGAAGTGAACATGCAACCGGTAATGGACTTGCGGGCGCGTTATAAGGAGCAGTTTTTAAAATCCCATGACACGAAGCTTGGCTTTATGTCGTTTTTTGTGAAAGCAGCGGTTGAGGCCCTTAAGCGCTATCCAGCGGTGAATGCCTCAATTGATGGCAGCGATATTCTCTATCACGGCTATTATGATGTGGGCATTGCCGTATCGAGTGAGCGTGGCTTGATGGTGCCGGTGCTGCGGGATGCTGATCAGCGCTCATTTGCTGAGATTGAATCAGGCATCGCGGATTTTGGTGAACGTGCCCAAGCCGGCAAGATTGGTATTGATGAATTAACCGGCGGTACGTTTACGATCACCAACGGCGGGATTTTTGGCTCGCTGCTCTCTACCCCTATTCTTAATCCCCCACAAAGCGGGATTTTGGGCATGCATAAAATTCAGGAACGGCCGATGGTAGAGAACGGTCAAGTGATCGTACGGCCAATGATGTATTTGGCGCACTCCTACGACCATCGAATTATTGATGGTAAAGAGGCTGTGCAATTTCTCGTCACGATTAAAGACATGCTCGAAGACCCAGCGCGATTGCTGCTAGAGGTCTAAGCCCACCGATTTAGGGAGTCATTATGGCTAACAGCTACGAGGTTATCGTGATCGGGGCCGGCCCTGCCGGCTACGTTGGCGCTATTCGCTGCGCTCAGCTCGGCATGAGTGTTGCGGTTATTGATGAATTCAAGCGCAAAGATGGTGAGCCAGCATTAGGCGGGACGTGTCTGAACGTGGGCTGCATTCCTTCAAAAGCGCTGTTGGACTCATCTGAGCACTACCATCGCGTGCAACATGAACTCAGCGGTCATGGCATTAAAGTGGATGGGGCCTCGCTTGATGTCCCGCAGATGATTAAGCGCAAAGATAAAGTGGTGTCTGACCTAACAGGCGGCATCAAACAGTTATTCAAAGCCAACCGCATTGAGTGGTTGCAAGGGCACGGTAAGTTACTTGCTGATCGCGAAGTTGAGTTCACGCCGCACAAAGGTAAAGCGAAAACGCTCAGTGCCGGTCATGTTCTCCTTGCCACCGGCTCGCGTCCGATTGAGATTGGTGCAGCGCCGCTCGATGGCGATCGAATTGTGGATTCTGCCGGCGCGCAAGAATTCCAAGAAGTGCCTAAGCGTCTTGGTGTGATTGGTGCCGGTGTGATTGGCCTTGAAATGGGCAGCGTATGGAGCCGGCTTGGCGCTAAAGTGATGCTACTCGAAGCGCAGGATAGCTTTTTGTCCGCAGTTGACCAGCAAGTGGCGACTGAAGCGCGCCGATTGTTTGAGAAGCAGGGCCTAGAAATTAAGCTTGGCTGCCGGGTGACGGATGCCCGTAAGGGCAAAACCGTTAGCGTTCACTATGAAGATAGCGAGGGTAAGCAAAACATTCCGGTCGATAAGCTGATCGTTTCGGTGGGCAGACGCCCGCATACCGAGGGGCTTGCCTCTGAGGATGCCAACCTGCTCACCGATGAGCGTGGGTTTGTGCACGTGGATGATTACTGCGAAACCAATATCCCCGGGGTTTATGCCGTGGGTGATGTCGTACGCGGTCCGATGCTCGCGCACAAAGGCTCAGAAGAGGGCGTGATGGTGGCTGAGCGCATTGCCGGACAACCCGGTCATGTGAATTACGACACCATCCCTTGGGTGATTTATACCGATCCAGAAATCTCTTGGGTTGGGCGCACAGAAGCCCAGCTTAAAGCCGCCGGTATCCCACATCGCAGTGGCACATTTGGATTTGCGGGGACGGGGCGTGCGCATGCCATGGATCGTGCCGAGGGCATGGTTAAAATTTTAGCGCATGCCGAGACTGACCGAATCTTGGGCGTCCATATGGTGGGGCCACAGACCAGTGAATTAATTGCTGAGGCCACACTCGCAATGGAATACGAAGCGAGTGCAGAGGACTTAGCGCGCACCATTCATGCGCATCCCACGCTCTCCGAAGCGGTCCATGAGGCAGCGCTCGCCGTGGGTAAACGAGCGATTCACAAAGCGAACTAAACACCGGCCGGCCAGAGGAGGACAGATATGGCTGAGAATACCGCAGGGCTGCGGGGAATCACCGCTGGAGAGACCGCTTTATGTACGGTGGGACAAGCCGGCACAGGCCTGACTTATCGTGGCTATGATATTCATGATTTGGCAGAAAAAGCCGAATTTGAAGAAGTCGCCTATCTCCTACTCTATGGCCATCTGCCAACGCTCACCGAGCTAGATGCTTACCGTGAGCGCCTCAAGGGCTTACGTGAATTGCCGCTTGCATTGCGGGAAGTGCTCGAGCGGATCCCCGCTAGCGCCCATCCTATGGATGTGATGCGCAGCGGCTGTTCAATACTGGGTAACCTTGAGACTGAAGCAGATTTTAGCGAGCAGGACTGGCATATCGACCGGATGCTGGCGGCCTTTCCCGGGATTATCGCTTACTGGTATCGATTCAGCCATGATGGCAAGCGCATTGATACGAGCAGCGATGAGCTCAGCACCGGCGGGCATTTTCTACGTTTGCTGCATGATCGTGCGCCCGATGAGACGTCGATTAAAGTGATGCAGGCCTCGTTGATTTTGTATGCCGAGCATGAGTTTAATGCGTCAACATTCGCGGCTCGGACCTGCGCATCCACCCTATCGGATATTCATAGTTGTATTACCGGTGCGATTGGCACCTTGCGCGGGCCGCTGCATGGCGGTGCGAACGAGGCCGCGATGGCGATGATTGAGGATTGGCAAACGCCAGATGAGGCTGAGCGTGAGCTAATGGGTATGCTCGAGCGAAAAGAGAAGGTCATGGGCTTTGGCCATGCCATCTACCGCAGCAGCGATCCGCGCAATGCCATCATTAAAGCCTGGTCAAAGCGATTAGCTGAGCAAGTGGGCGATACCCAGCTCTACCCCGTCTCCGAGCGGGTGGAAGCGGTGATGGCCCGGGAAAAGGGCTTGTTCTGTAACGCTGATTTCTTTCATGCCAGCGCCTATCACTTTATGGGCATTCCAACGCCGTTGTTTACACCAATTTTCGTGATCTCCCGGCTTACCGGTTGGGCCGCTCACGTCAAAGAGCAACGCGCCAACAACCGCATCATCCGGCCAAGTGCCGATTACACCGGCCCTGAGCTCCAAGCATGGGTGCCCATTGAAAAGCGAGGCTAATCCATGAGTGATGTCAAAGTACGCCGCGCCGAGCGCCCGCAACCCGATACACTGCTAACGGCATTGGCTGATTATGTCAGCAAGACGCCGATTCAGTCTGATGAAGCCTATCGCACCGCTCGTTATTGCCTAATGGATACACTTGCCTGCGGTATGCTCGCGCTGGAATACCCCGCCTGCACGAAGTTGCTTGGTCCGCTCGTCCCCGGTGCCGATATGGCCGATGGCGTTCGCGTGCCTGGCACACCATGGCAGCTCGACCCGGTTCAAGCCGCGTTTAATATTGGCGCGATGGTGCGTTGGCTCGACTTTAATGACACCTGGTTAGCCGCAGAATGGGGTCATCCTTCCGATAACCTAGGCGCTATTTTGGCGCTCGCTGATTATCAGGCCCGGCGAGCGGTCGCCGAAGGCCGTGAGCCACCACTGATGCGTGATGTCCTCACCGCCATGATTCGGGCGCATGAAATCCAGGGAGTGATCGCGCTTGAGAATAGCTTTAACCGTGTTGGCCTTGATCACGTTTTATTGGTGCGCTTAGCGTCTGCCTGCGTGAGTACAGGTTTGCTGGGCGGCAGCCATGACGATGTCATGACCGTGGCGAGTCATGCGCTGCTTGATGGCGGTGCCTTGCGTGCCTATCGCCATGCGCCGCAGGCGGGACCGCGCAAGAGCTGGGCTGCCGGTGACGCAACAGCACGGGGTCTACGCTTAGCGTTGATTACTCAAACTGGTGAAATGGGTTACCCGGCGGCGCTGACCGCACCAACCTGGGGTTTTCAGGATGTTTTATTCGGTGGCAATGAGGTCAGTTTGGCGCAGCCGCTTGGCAGCTATGTCATGGAAAATGTGCTGTTTAAGATTAGCTTCCCAGCAGAGTTCCATGCCCAAACAGCCGCTGAGGCAGCAATGACCCTACACCCTGACGTCGCGCATCGAATTGATCAAATCGATCGGGTTGTTATTGAGACGCAGGAAGCCGGCGTGCGCATCATTGATAAAACCGGCCCGTTGGGTAACCCGGCTGATCGCGATCACTGCATTCAATACATGGTTGCTATACCGCTGATTTTTGGCCGCCTCAGCGCGGCTGATTATGAAGACGATGTTGCGGCCGATCCGCGGGTGGATGCGTTGCGTGAGCGTATGGAAGTGACCGAGAACAAAGCCTTCTCTAAGGACTATCTCGATCCAGACAAACGCGCCATTGGTAATGCCGTGCAGGTGTTCTTCAAGGATGGCACCCAAACCGAGCGAATCGCGGTGGATTACCCCATTGGGCATCGGCGGCGCCGTGATGAGGGCATCCCTGAATTAGTGAACAAGTTCGAAAATGCCCTCACCACCCGCTTTGCCCCGCGTCAAGCGGCGCGCATTGAGGCGGCGTGTGCGGATCAGGCCGAACTTGAAGCCATGCCAGTGAATAAGTTCATGGACCTATGGGCCCAGTGACGGCATCCTTGCCGGCATGAGACTTGGCATTGGTAAAATTCTAGGGGCGCTGTTCGGCGGCTTTCTCGGCAGTTGGGTCGGCGCCATCATTGGCTTTTTCATTGGTAATGCGTTTGATCGTGCATTAGCAAGGGGGTCGCTCGGCAGCATGGGTGGCGGTGCGGCACACCGACAAATGGTGCATGCGGCATTTTTTCGGAGTGCCTTTGTGGTGATGGGCCATGTCTGCAAAGCCGATGGCCGAGTGACTAAGGCTGAGATCCGTGTGGCCGAGCAGGTCATGGATCGCATGGACTTAAACGCCACGCAAAAACAAGAAGCGGTGAGCTATTTTAAATCCGGGCGTGACGGTGAAGCCGATCTTGACCAAACCCTGAATGAGTTTCGTCGTTACTGCCGTGGCCACGCGCAGCTCGTGCGCATGTTCCTTGAGATACAAATACAAGCGGCCTTGGCGGATGGAAGCTTTGAGGATGCTGAGCGAACCGTTTTGCGTCGTATTGCCATGGGCTTGGGTTTATCCGAGGCTGACTATGCCCGCTTAGAGACCATGATGGGTGCACGCGCGGCCAATCAATCAGGCGGTGAGTCTGCACTCGAGTCAGCCTATGACACCTTAGGCCTATCCGCCGACGCGAGTGATGCTGAGGTGAAAAAAGCCTGGCGGAAACTCATGAGCGAGCATCATCCCGATAAGTTGGTAGCGAAAGGCCTGCCTGAGGAGATGATGCGAATTGCCAAAGAACGCGCTCAAGATATCCAAAAAGCTTATGACACGGTTAAAGAATCCCGTGGCATGCGCTAAGCCCTATTGGCGCAAAATGCGATAGCCCACTTCGCGCTCTTCACCGGCCGCTAAAGTCACGCTACGGCGTAAGCCAGTCGGTGTTCGTTGCCAATCCTCCGCCCCTTGTTCCAGCTGCCAGCTGCCATCAATTCGCTCTTTTAAGATTAGCGTTTGTTCGCCATCACTGATGTTTCTCAGTCGCAGCCGCCAAGCAATCGCGATGCCTTGATCGGTATGCCGATAGTCTGCCTGCTCGCGCTCGACTTCAACGGCGGTGCTCGTGCCAACCGCAATCGCTAAATCGGGTCTGGCCTGATGGGGGTTGAGCGCAGTCTGCCCGAGTGCTTCGCGCTCGCCATTCGGGCTTATGCGCACCACTTCAATAGGTCCGCTCGCAAACCCAAGCGCATCGTCAGCGTCTGCGATTAGGGTGATGTGCTGTTGAACCGGTGCAAGCTGCGCAGCGGATTGCGGCATATCGGCACGACTGGTGCTAAGGAGTGCGGCCTCAAAGGCAAGGCTTTGTGGGGGTTGAGTCATGCCCCGCAACGTGCTTCCTGTTGGCCACTGCCGAGTCGTGTCTAAGTCACGCTCGTGACCGTGGCGATTAACCAGTGTGATGTCTGCCCCGGATAGATCGACACCCGTTTGGTTGTGGACGCTCACCCCTTCGATTAACTGAGCCGTGCCTGCATTGGTATCGAGTTGCAGCTGGTAGTCGCTTTGCCAAGGCAAACCTTGAGCGCGATAACTTAGGGTGACTGAACGATTGCCGCCTTGCTCAACAAACATCAATGCTTGCCAACGGGTGCTGGCATGCTCGTTATTACTGGGCAATCGAGTCAGGCGCTGGAGTTCAGGCAAGTTCAGTGCCTGCCAATACAGACTGGCAGGCTGCAGTGTTGCCGCAAGATCGGTAAACACCACCGTATTGCGCCCCGAGAGCAACGCGAGATCGCGCCGATCAATAACGAATCCGGGGGCATTAACGCTTAAGCGCAGATGCAAATCGTCTCGATCATTCGCGCTACTGATCATTGGTTCGCTGCCAGGGGCAAGCGGTTCAGCCTCAACACGCAGTTCACTGGCATTGGCGGGTGCGGCACTCGCCGAGCTCGATGATGGCGTTTGCGCGTTCGCCGCGAACGCCATCGTAATCATCATGACTATGCCAGCGATCAAATTAAGGGCACGAACCATTGAGGGTCTCCTTTGATTTAATACAATCCCGCGAGCCAAGCAATTAACGGCACTAGTAAGGCGGTGAGCGCTGCATTAAGGCCCATGCCTAAACCGGCGTAAGCACCGGCGCGTTCGCTGTGCTGAAAGGCCCGGGCTGTGGCGATGCCATGCGCGGCAACACCGGTGGCAAAGCCCTTAATATCCGGGTCACGCTCGCCAAGCGCCCTTAGCATAGGCACACCCGCAATGGCGCCGGTAATCCCCGTTAGTATGACCAATACCGCAGTGAGTGATGGCTGTCCGCCTATTTGCTCGGCTACTGCCATCGCAATGGGGGTGGTGGCTGATTTGGGTAGGAGCGAGGCCACCACATCGGCTTTGAGTCCGAGCACTCGACCGATCACCAGCGCACTCACGATTGCACTGGCTGAGCCGGCGATCAGGGCAATGCTCAACGGCAGCCACTGACGCCGAAGGCGTTGGGCTTGAGCCACTAGGGGAACAGCGAGTAGGACCGTTGCGGGCCCCAGTAGAAAGTGGACAAACTGCGCGCCTTCAAAATAGGTAGCGTAATCGGTCTCGGTGATCATGAGCGTTGCCACAATCATTAAAATAGCCACTAACACCGGATTAAGCAGGGCAAAGCCTTGGGTCAGCATAAATAAATGATAAGCAATGGCGTAAGCCCCGACGGTTAGCGTTAGCCACAGTAGGGGTTGTTCGGCTAAATAGACCCAAGTCTCGAATAAGCCACTCATGACGAGCGCTCCGAAGCCGGTTTGGCATCCGCTGGATCCGGCCGTTTAAGCCAGCGCAAGATAAATGCGGTCACTGCAATTGCGATTAGCGTGCTCACGATTAGCGTGCTCATGATGGCAAGCCATTGCTCGGCAATCAGGCCCAAATAGCTAATAATGCCAACACCCGCTGGCACAAAAAGTAGCGATAAATGCCCGAGCACGGTGTTCGCAAGCTTCGATAAATTCGCGGGCGTTTCACCCCGAATGCTCAATGCAGTGAATAGCAGCAACATGCCAATCACCGGCCCCGGCACGGGCAGGCCAAGCCAGCGGGCAAGCAGTTCGCCGGCAAGTTGTAATCCAAGAACGCTGGCGATAAGCGCAGTCATGATGGTAGATCCTGTAAGAGTCGGTCGCGGGCCTCATTAAGCCGTGCTGCTAAATAATCGGTACCGCCGCGATCCGGATGTAATCGCTGAATAAGTCGGCGGTGGGCTGCCATGATGCTATCGCGATCGGCATCCGTGCTCACGCCTAACATCTCAGCGGCCTCTTCGTGGCTCATTGCGCCGGCATTGGGTTGCGCATTCGGGCGCTCATTGTGCTGATGACGCTGGGTACGGGCATGCGCCCCTGCGCCCATGAGTCGGGTAATCCAGGGGAGGAAGCGAAGTAATGAAGCTAATCGCCAAACCATCGGTAATGCGGCACCAATAGCGGCAAAAATCCAGTTAAGCCGGCCGGTTGCGGCAAGGACAATACCGGCAATTGCAATGCTGCCTAAGAAAAGCATGGGTGCCCGGGCCGATAGCCAGCGTCGCAGCCGTGGCGAGAGCATAAATGCGAGAAAGCCGACCAAGAGGATAAAGCTGATCAGCCGAATCATGGTTTTTCGTCCTTATCGGTTGCGCCATGCTGCGAGCGAATCTGCTCACAGCGGGCCCGCCAGCGCTCGAGTCGTTGCTCGTAGAGATCAAACACGCAGGGATTGCAGCCATTGCCGCAGCATTCATCCCAATCCGGCTCTCGCGGCGGCGGCGGGAGTGGGGGTTTGACCGACTGCGCGGAGTGAGCGTTAGCCATCGCCAGAACGAGCCTCGTTAGCCAGTGACAAAAGCGTGTGCATGGCGCAATAAAACCACCACCACCGCAGCCACTGGCAATGCTAAGAGCACCCCGGCGAAGCCAAATAATTGACCGCCGGCGAGTACGGCGAAAATCACCGCCACCGGATGCAGGCCAATGCGGTCACCCACAAACAAGGGTGTTAGCGCAACGGACTCTAACGCTTGGCCCGCGCCATAAACAAACCAAACGAGCAGCAGCGGGATTAACCAATCGTTGAATTCAAAAATAACCGCTAGGCTCGCCGCGGCGATCCCCACAATAAATCCAAGATACGGTACAACCGCGGCCAAGCCTGAGAGCATGCCGATCAACACCCCCAGTTGAAGGCCGACCAACCACAGGCCCACCGAGTAGAAAATCCCTAAGCTAATCATCACCAGGAGCTGGCCGCGTAAAAATGCCCCCACCACTTCATCACACTCACGAGCAAGGCTTGCAACGGTTTGACGCCAACGCGATGGCAGCAAATCAAACATTCTCTCGAGTAAGCCATCCCAGTCGCGCAGCAAATAAAACGCCACGACAGGAATCAGCGCAAGGGTTGCGATTGCACCGGCAAGCGCAAGCCCAGAGCGAGTGATCCGGCCGAGGACGTCGGCGGCGACGTTGCCGGTGGACTGCCAATGCTCAGAGATGGCTTGACGCACGGCGGCCAAATCAAAGGCTTGTGGGTCGAGGCCTAATGTTTGTTGCAGCCACGGCAAGGCAATCTCTTGCGCCCACGCCATCATGGCTGGGAGCTGGGTTTGGAGCATGTCAATCTGCCGGCCCATTAACGGGATAAGCATTAATACAGCCACCAAGGCGATCGCACTTAAGCCAATAAACACAATGCTAACCGCGAGTGTGCGGTTAAGACCGATGCGCTGGAGTTGGCGAGTCACCGGATCAGCTAAATAGGCCAGCAACGCACCTGCGAGAAACGGCGTAAGAATGGGTCGCAGCCAGTAGATTAAAAATCCAGCAAGGATTAGCAAAGCCAGTCCAAGCCCGATGCGATAGGTTCGTGTTAAATCACTCATGGCAGGAGGATAGCCCACCACGCGCTCGAACGCAGCTGGGGGGATACATCAAGCGGTCATCCACGATATGGTATACAGAACAATTACCATTAATGGGGGAATGACTGTGCGCAATCCCAACCGAGTTTTAATTTGGATCCTATTGTTTTTGATCGCCGTGGCTGGCGTGGCTGGACTGCTTGCGGTGCCACTGGCTGATGCGTTTATCGCGAACCCGGTTTTTAACGGCATGATTCTCGGGGTGTTAGTCATTGGTTTAGGCATTAATTGCCGGCAGGTACTGGTGCTAAACCCTGAGGTAGAGTGGGTCGAGCAATTTCGGCGCTCACAAGCTGGCGATGTACCGGAATTACCGGGCAGCCGTTTACTGGCCTCAATGGCGCAAATGCTGACCGGTCGCCGCGGCGATCGCTTGAGTCTTTCTGCCCTGTCATTGCGTACCGTACTTGATGGTATTCGGTCACGCCTCGATGAATCGCGGGATGTCTCGCGTTATCTCATTGGCCTGCTGGTATTTTTAGGCTTGCTGGGGACATTTTGGGGGCTATTAGACACACTCCGCGCCGTGGGTGGAGTGATTAGTGGTCTGAGTATGAGCGGGGGTGATGCCGGGCAAATATTCACCGAACTTCGTGATGGCCTGCAAGCCCCACTAACGGGAATGGGAACGGCGTTTAGCTCCTCGCTATTTGGCTTAGCTGGTGCGCTTGTTTTGGGGTTTGTGGATCTACAGGCCTCGCATGCACAAAACCGCTTTTATAATGATTTAGAAGAATGGCTGTCCGGGCAGACCCGGCTTTCCAGTGGCGCCATCGGTGGTGATGGTGAAGGGTCTGTGCCCGCGTACATTCAGGCGCTGCTAGAGAATACCGCCGATAGTCTCGATAAGCTCCAACGCGTCATGACCCGTGGTGATGAAGAGCGCCGGGCGGTCGATGCCAGAATTATTGAGCTCACCGAAGAGGTCTCAAGGCTTGCCGAGCACGCTAATGCTGAGCAGCGCGGATTGGGTGAGGTCACAAAGACGCAGTCTGATTTGCAAAGCGTGTTGAGTCGGCTTGCCGATGTGGGTGAGTCGCAGGCCAATAAAGACCAGCAGCAAATCGATCAACTCAAAGCCATGGCGGGCGGACTCCAAGAAATGCGTCAAGAGCTGCTCACAGATCGTGAGCGCTTGATTACTGAGCTACGCGATGAAATCCGCCTATTAACGCGAACCGTCTCCCATTTGGGTGACGGTGAGGCGAACTGAGTTTTAGCCAATGCTTGGCAGTTCTCGGCGTAATCGCTCATCGGTCAATATTTGGCCTGGCTTTGTTGATGCACTGGCCACGGTGCTGTTGGCATTTGTCTTTGTGCTGCTTATCTTTGTGGTAGCTCAGCTGTATCTCAGCACACAGCTATCCGATCGCAACCGTGCGCTTGAGACACTGCAGGCAGAGCTTGCCGAAATGGCGGATGCGTTATCGATGGAGCGCTCGCAACGAGCTCAGCTCGAAGAGCAGATGTCGAGCATCTATGCCGAGCTCCACGCCACGCTCCAACAGCGCGATGAAGCGCGCGAAGCACTCGATTTAACGCGTGAAGAGCTTGCCGCGGCACGCGAGAAAATTGCGGTTAGCGAAGAGGAATTGCGCGCGAGCTTAATGGAAGTTGCTGCTTTGCAGCGGGATATCGCTGAGTTGCGGGCCGAGCGCAATGCACTTGCCAGTGATTTATCAGAAACACAACAGCAGCTTGGGCTTGCCCGTGAGCGTACGGATGAACAGGCCATGCGGATTGAGGATTTAGTGGCTGAAGTGGCGGAGCGGCAGCGAGCGCTTGATAACGAGCAGCAGCTTACCGCGGATGCCCGCGCTCGGGTGGAGTCACTGCGACGCCAAATTAATGCACTACAAGAGCAAATTAGCGCACTCGCGCAAGCCCTGCGCATTGAAGAAGACACGGTTGCCAAGCAGCAAACAGAAATCGACACACTGGTAGAACGGCTCAATGTGGCCTTGGCTGAGGAAGTTCAGACGCTATCGACCTATCGCTCAGAGTTCTTTGGGCGTTTGCGCGAGGTGCTTGGTGATATTGATGAAATCGAAATTGTCGGTGATCGCTTTCGATTCCAGTCTGAGCTGTTCTTTGAGACGGCTTCGGCCGATGTGGGCCCTGATGGCGAGCAGCGCCTTGAGCAGGTAGCGGAGATCTTGCGCCGTATTGCCGAGCGCATTCCATCGGAGATTGATTGGGTTTTGCAAGTCGAAGGGCATACCGATCGACGTCCCATTCGTACGCCAGAGTTTCCTTCCAATTGGGAGCTCTCGACTGCGCGCGCGCAGTCGATTGTTTATTTCTTAATGGATCAAGGGATTCCGCCGGATCGACTCGCGGCAGTGGGTTATGGCGAATATCATCCCATCGTGGAGGGTGAAAACGCCGATGCCTTGGCGCAAAACCGGCGGATTGAGTTGCGCCTCGGTAGTCGCTAAGGCGTCTCCGTGGCAAAAAAGTCCGGCCGCATCATTTCTAAAAAGCGTCGGGCTTGGGGTGAGAGAAAACGGCCCCGTCGAGACATCGCGCCATAGGTGCGTTTGGGGAAAACATCCGGTAGCGAGCGCACGGCAATGCCGGGATAGTCTTCTGCTAACGAGACATTGCTTACAATGGCAATGCCAAAACCTAACCCGACATAGCGCTTGACCGCCTCCCAGCTCCCCACCTCAAGGCGTATTTGATAGCGAATAGCATGCTGTTGGAACACTAAGCTTATGAGCCGCCATGTCGTCATGTTTTGCGGCGGGATAATATAGTCTTGATGGGAGAGATCGCGCATGGTGATGACATCGCGCCGGGTGAGTGGATGATCAACTGGGGTGATTAACGAAAGCCCATAAGAGTAAATGGCGCGATAGCGAAGCTCATCAGGCATATCCAAAATCGCCCCGACGGCAAAATCCACCTGATCTTCTCGCAATGCATCCATGAGCTCACCTACCGATAGATGATGCAGACGAACACGGACATTGGGGTGTTGGTCCATAAAACGCTCTAATGGGGCGGGTAGTAAATAAAGCGTCGATGACTCGCCCGCACCAATATCTAGGCGACCGCTATCGAGCGGACGATTGCCCTCAGCAAAACGCCCCGCCAATCCATCAATCGCCTCAACGAGCCTATGCGCTTCGGCATAGAGCTGCTCGCCATCGGGTGTGAGCCGGATCTTGGGCCCACGACGCTCAAACAGAATGACGTTGAGCTCACGCTCTAGGGCTTGAATTTGCAGTGAGACTGAGGGCTGGGTGAGTCCTAGGCGCTCAGCGGCCCGTGAAATACTGCCGGCCTCGGCACTAAAACAAAAGGCGCGCAGCTGGCGTAAACGATCTTGGCGATAGGCCGGGTTGATATCCGACAAAATAGCCATCGATAACCTCTTAAGTATTAGCAAAATTTATGTTCAGTATTGTTTACATTATCTTGTGCAATGCTGCAACGCGGCATATCGTAAAAAGTATCTGAGAGTACCGACATGGGTACGGAAAACGGCCTTGAGGAGGCATGAGAGATGAAAGCGCTTAAAACCGTGGCAGAAATTGAAAAAGATTGGGCGAATAACCCGCGTTGGGCAGATGTGACACGACCGTATCCGGCCGCCGAGGTCGCTCGTCTTCGTGGCACGGTAGCCGTTGAACATACGCTAGCAACGCAAGGGGCCGAGAAACTCTGGGGTTATCTGACCGGTAATACCTTTGATTATGTGAATGCGCTGGGTGCACTCACAGGCAATCAGGCGCTGCAGCAAGTCAAAGCGGGTCTTAAATCGATTTATCTCTCGGGCTGGCAGGTCGCTGCCGATGCGAACTTGGGCGCCACCATGTATCCCGATCAATCGCTTTATCCTGCCGACTCGGTGCCTGCAGTGGTTGAGCGAATTAATAATGCGCTCTTGCGGGCTGATGAAATCCATCATGCGGAAGGGAATGAAGCGTTTGACTGGATGCAGCCGATTGTGGCGGATGCTGAGGCCGGCTTTGGCGGCGTATTAAACGCCTTTGAGCTGATGAAGGGAATGATTCGGGCGGGCGCCGCTGGCGTGCATTTTGAGGATCAGCTCGCGTCGGTGAAAAAATGTGGACATATGGGGGGTAAAGTCTTGGTGCCTACCCAAGAGGCGGTGCAAAAGCTCGTCGCGGCTCGATTAGCGGCCGATACCATGGATGTGCCCACGCTTTTGGTCGCGCGAACGGACGCCCTCGCTGCTGATTTGATTACCTCAGATGTGGATCCTTACGATGCGCCGCATATTACTGGTGAGCGCACGGTTGAGGGGTTTTTCCGCACTCAAGCCGGCGAAGATCAAGCCATTAGCCGTGGCCTAGCCTATGCGCCCTATGCTGATCTGCTCTGGTGTGAGACCGGCACGCCTGATTTGGCGTTTGCCAAGCGCTTCGCTGAAGCCATTCATAAAGAGCATCCGAATACGATGCTCGCGTATAACTGCTCACCGTCGTTTAACTGGCGTGGCAAGCTTGATGAGAAAACCATTGCGAGCTATCAAAATGAGCTGGGTGCGATGGGGTATAAGTTTCAATTTATTACCCTGGCTGGCTTTCACAGCCTTAACTACTCAATGTTCGAATTGGCCCGGGGTTACAAAAGCCGGCAAATGGCCGCTTACTCCGAGCTTCAAGAAGCGGAGTTTGCTGCCGAGAAAAATGGCTACACCGCCACCCGACACCAGCGCGAGGTGGGCGCGGGGTATTTTGACCAAGTCACCCAAACCATTCAGGGCGGTGGCTCGTCAGTCACGGCTATGACCGGATCCACGGAAGAAGAACAGTTCACCCAGCATTAACCATACTGCGGTAGGACGACGAGGCGGGAGTGCCTCGAAAATCGTTAACGGGGGCATTGCCCCCGTTTTTTTATACGCTGTATTTTTTATCGAGGGCGGTGTAGCTCGCCGTCCCAATCACCGCTTCGCGGCCTTTAAAGCTGACCATGCGCTCTTGCATAGCCGCACTATGGCCATCGCGTTTAATCGCCTCGAGCGTGTCTTGCATCCCTTTAATGGCCGCGCGCTGGGTATCGCTTGGAATAATAATCAACTGATAGCCAAGCTCACCGAGTCGATCCGCTGGCATCAGTGGGGTTTTGCCCCCGTGGAACATATTAATCAGTTTGGGCTGGGGTAAATCGCGAGCGATTTGCTCGATTTGCGCTTCTGAGGTGGGCGCTTCGACAAAAATCATATCAGCCCCGGCATCCATGTAGGCATGGGCACGCTCGATCGTAGGCGCATAGCCCTCGACCGCTAAGCCATCGGTGCGTGCAATTAAAAATAGATCGGGATCGATGAAGGCATCTTTTACGGCGCGTATTTTTTGTGTCATCTCTTTTTGCGGCACGATTGATTTGTCATCGTAGTGACCGCATTTTTTCGGGAACACTTGATCTTCTAAATGAAATCCCGCCACCCCTGCACGCTCAAAAGCACGCGCGGTTTTTTGCGCATTGAGCGCATTACCATGACCGGTGTCAGCATCCGCAATGAGCGGGATATTGGTGACTTCCACCATGCTCTCAAGCCGTTTGACGATTTCATCGAGGCCCATGAGCCCAAGATCAGGAATACCAAGGCTGCGCGCAATCCCGCCGCCAGTGGCATACACCGCGGCAAAACCCGCCTGCTCGACAAGCCGTGCTGAAATGCCATCAAAGGCACCGGGTGCAATGACCGGGGGATGGTTGGTTAGTAAATCGCGAAGTTGGCGGGCAGGCGTTGTCATCGTCACTCTCCTTGTCTTATTTTTACAAGATTGTGACGCAACAACGCCATGGGTGCGAGTGGCTGTTTAGATTGAGCGTTGATTAACCCGAGCGGAGACCTCGGCTGTGCTCTCAATACGCTCTGAATACCGATCGACTAAGTAATCACGACAGCCCCGGGTGAGTTGGGTGAACTTCATCAGCTCTTCCATCACATCAACAATGCGGTTGTAGTACGGCGAGGGCCGCATACGATCATCGTCGTCAAATTCTAAATACGCTTTGGGCACGGATGATTGATTGGGGATGGTAATGAGCCGCATCCAGCGGCCTAGAATGCGCAGCTGATTAACCGCATTAAAGCTCTGCGAACCACCACAGACTTGCATCACCGCTAGGGTTTTCCCTTGGGTTGGGCGAACGCCGCCTAAATTAAGGGGTATCCAATCGATTTGGGCTTTCATAATGCCGGTCATCGCACCGTGGCGCTCTGGTGAAGACCAAACAAACCCATCCGCCCAGGTCGCAAGCTCACGTAGTTCGGCGACTTTGGGATGACTGGCGTGTGCATCATCTGGCAGCGGCAGGCCGCTTGGGTTGAAGATGCGGGTCTCCGCGCCGAGTTGGCGCAGTACCCGTGCGCCCTCTTCTGCGGTAAGCCGGCTAAATGCGCGTGGCCGCAATGAGCCATATAACAATAAAATCCGCGGCGCGGTGTGATCGGGGCCGGCAAGCAGTGCGGTGTGATCAATGGGGTCAAGGGCGTGTGGCTTTAGGTTGGGTAGCGCATCAACGCTCATAATTCGCATTCACTTCGGTTTTTGGCAATGGCGCGGGCGGCCCGACGGGCATCGCTTTGGAATGGTGCTTCTGTGGCTAAACCATCACAGGCATTGGTTAGTGTGGTCCTCGCCCACGCCGGTAAATCGCCGCGCAGCCGATAATGGATCCACTGACCACTGCGCCGGGTTTCGACTAAGCCCCCATCGCGCAGCGTCGCAAGATGACGCGACATTTTTGGCTGACTGACCGCTAGGGTTTCGGTGAGCTCGCAAACACACAACTCACCATAGCCATGTAGTAAACAAATGGCGCGCAAACGCGTGTCATCCGCAAGGAGCCGAAAGACATCGCTTGCGGTGAGCTCAGCGATTGTGTGCGCACTAGCCGCCTGCATTAATTCGCATCCGGTTGGCTACGACCGATGGTATCAATCTCATGCTGGAGTTTCAGTCGATCGAGTGAGCTGAAGGGAAGATTAGTGAATAAACCCAACCGGCTTCGCAAGGCGATAAATGTCTCACGAAAGGCGCGTAGCTTTTCCTCGTCGCTTCCCTCAACCGCGGCTGGATCAGGCAGACCCCAGTGCGCTGTCATGGGTTGGCCCGGCCAAATCGGGCAGGGTTCTGCTGCAGCACGGTCACAGACTGTAAATACGAAATCCATTTTGGGCGCATCCTCGCCTGAGAATTCTTCCCAATTCTTGCTGTATAAGCCCGCCGTTGGCAACTTCATTTGCTCAAGAAGCTGCAAAGCCATTGGATTGACTTGGCCTGCCGGAAAACTTCCCGCGCTGTAGCCGGTAAATTTATCACCGGACATGTTGTTCATAATGGCCTCAGCCAGGATGCTGCGGGCTGAGTTACCGGTACACAAAAAAAGCACGTTGTAATGCGCCATGATGCTATCGCCGTGTTGCCTAAGGGTGCGGGCACTATATATGAGTTAACGCATATATGGAATAACAGATATAGAGATGATGATTGCTTAAATTGGATATGACATTATTCTGTCATCGTGGCCATCTAGGCTGTCAGCTTCCTATCCATATGGGGAGTGAATTGTGAACTTTAAGCAAATGACATTGGGAACTTTGGGAGCGTTGGCGCTAGCAGGCGCAGCCAACGCAGAGTTTAGTCTAGATAGTCGTTATGTTGATAACGACGGTGATTTGATTGCTGATATCCCATCAGATGCGTCTGATTGGATTGATCCGAATACGTTGATTTTTGCCTATACTCCGGTTGAGGATCCAGCGGTTTACGCTGAAGTTTGGGCCGGTTTTCTGGATCACATGAGTGAGGTGACTGGCAAAAAAGTCCAGTTCTTCCCGGTTCAGTCAAATGCGGCACAGATTGAGGCCATGCGCGCTGGACGCCTGCATGTTGCTGGCTTTAATACGGGCTCTAATCCCATTGCGGTTGCCTGTGCGGGCTTTCGTCCCTTTGCGATGATGGCTGCAGCCGATGGT